>Ga0214923_10004589_pt1 | contig 16591 bp, 13 predicted proteins | sample LL1510_MetaG_FD_177993 | JGI IMG/M metagenome (GOLD analysis project Ga0214923, IMG submission 177993) | Freshwater microbial communities from Lake Lanier, Atlanta, Georgia, United States - LL-1510 | ecosystem: Environmental > Aquatic > Freshwater > Lake | place: USA: Georgia | collected...
TCGATGGCATCCGCTGTGAACCGCTGGAGCCCTGGCTGCGGGCCCTCGCAGGTTGAAACCAGATCACCAGTGTGTTGTGGGTTGCCAACGACCTCTCTCACCGTCACGGCCAAGGGACTGAGCCTCGACCGCCCGGCCATGACCCTCTCCGGCGGTGAAGCCCAGCGCATCCGGCTGGCCACCCAGATCGGTGCCGGCCTCACCGGTGTCCTCTACGTGCTGGATGAGCCGAGCATCGGCCTGCACCAGCGCGACAACGATCGCCTCCTCAACACCCTCACCAAGCTGCGGGATCTGGGCAACACCCTGATCGTGGTGGAGCACGACGAGGACACGATTCGCGCCGCCGACCACATTGTGGACATCGGCCCCGGTGCCGGCGTGCACGGCGGCCACATCGTGGCGGAGGGCAGCCTCGACACCCTGCTGGCGGCCGACGACTCCCTCACCGGCGCCTATCTGAGCGGCCGCCGCGCCATCCCCACACCGGCGGAACGCCGCAGCAGCGGTTCCCGCAAGCTCACCCTGGTGGGCTGTGAGCGCAACAACCTCTCCGGTTTCGACGTCGACTTTCCCCTGGGGCGCCTGGTGTGCGTCACCGGGGTGAGCGGCAGTGGCAAGAGCACCATGGTGAATGAGCTGCTGCACCCGGCCCTCGAGCACAAGCTGGGCCTGAAGGTGCCCTTCCCTTCAGGGGTTCAGGAGCTGAAGGGGATCAAGGCGATCGACAAGGTGATCGTGATTGATCAGTCGCCGATTGGCCGCACCCCCCGCTCCAACCCCGCCACCTACACCGGCGCCTTCGATCCAATCCGTCAGGTGTTTGCCGCCACGGTGGAGGCCAAGGCCCGCGGCTATCAGGTGGATCAGTTCAGCTTCAACGTGAAGGGCGGCCGTTGCGAGGCCTGCGGCGGCCAGGGGTGAACGTGATCGAGATGAACTTCCTGCCGGATGTCTACGTGCAGTGCGACGTGTGCAAAGGCGCCCGCTACAACCGCGAGACGTTGCAGGTGAAATACAAGGGCCACACCATCGCCGATGTGCTGGAGATGACGGTGGAGCAGGCCTGCGAGGTGTTCTCCGCCATTCCCCAGGCGGCTGATCGCCTTCGCACGCTGGTGGATGTGGGCCTGGGTTACGTGAAGCTGGGCCAGCCGGTCCCCACCCTCTCCGGCGGCGAGGCCCAGCGGGTGAAGCTGGCAACCGAGCTCTCCAAGCGGGCCACCGGCAAGACGCTCTATTTGATCGACGAACCCACCACGGGTCTGAGCTTCTACGACGTGCACAAGCTGATGGATGTGATTCAGCGGCTGGTGGACAAGGGCAATTCGGTGCTGGTGATCGAGCACAACCTTGACGTGATTCGCTGCTCCGACTGGATCATTGATCTCGGTCCAGAAGGCGGTGACAAGGGCGGACAGATCGTGGTCAGCGGCATCCCCGAAGAGGTGGCGCAGCATCCCACCTCACACACGGGGCGGTATCTCAAGCAGGTGCTGGAGCAGCATCCGCCAATGGTGGAAGCGTCGTAGTTATTGGGGAGGTAGTGGGAGTTGGATTGGGGCGGGGCTTAATGTATGGCTAACCCTAGTTTTTCAGATGTATCAATTTTCCAATAATTGGTTTGAAGCTCATAAGCCTTCTTGGAAAAAGCTTCTCGAATATTCTCAACCAAAAAATATTCTCAAGATTGGCTCTTACGAGGGTCAAAGTGCCGTTTTTGCTGTATCAACCATTTTAGACATTCAACCTGAATTAGTTAATATTACCCGTATTGATACTTGGGAGGGTGGGCGTGAGCATGTCAATGACAATATGCCAAGTGTTGAGCAGAGATTTGACTCAAATTTAGAGATTGTTTCAAGAAAATATGGAAAAAGATTCAATCTAAAAAAGATTAAGAAAGATTCCTTTTCTGCTTTGTCTGAATTGTGCGCGTCATTCCCTTCTCAAGAATTTGACTTTATCTATATCGATGGAAGCCATGATGCTTCCGATGTGCTCTATGACGCAGTTGCTTCTTTTAAGCTTCTTAAGCTTAATGGTCTAATGTGTTTCGATGATTTTCTTTGGCACGCTGGCGATCGCAATCCGCTTCATACACCTAGACAAGCAATTGAAGCTTTTATAAGCTGTTATAGAGACAAGGTCTTTCTTTTTGATTCAGCTCAAGCACGCCAATGCTGGCTATCTAAAACTCACCATTAGATTTTACATTGCTAACTATTTTCTTTAATCTCATTGTATTCATAACGAATAGCATCGAAAACTTTTTCTCTAAGATCTTATACTTCGGCTTGACCTTCTTGATTTACTGAAGCGTTGCTGCTTCAGCGGCTGGTAGCGTTAGGTTTATCATTTTCATTTCTGTGATAGGTCGCTATTAAATATGTCAGTAGATATCTTTTGGCATGAGTTATACTTTGTTACATAACTCGCGAGCCTAATCAAGTCATCAGCTTCACATGAGATTCTCTGGATATCAATGCTTTTCCACTTTGATAGAGACTCATCTTAGACGGCAGAATCTTGCGAAATAGATTCTCAATGTCTGCCTGAGTATTTATATTGGCTGGCATTTTCTCCATGATCATGTGGGTATGATACTGACATGTTCCTAAATGGCTCTGTTCATTAAGGAATAACATTTTTGGATAAGGAAATGATCCAGCACCCTCTTGATGGATTGATCACGATTCTTACAGGCAATTCTGCGGCTCTTATTCTTTAGATCAGCTACAACCCTGAGAACTTCATCTTCATTGGCTTTCTTGTCTGTGTAGTGAAAAATGATGAACCAACTAGGATTCATGTATATTTTGAATTCATTGTAGATGAGTCATTTAACTTGTTTTCTGAGGCGGAGTGTTCGCTGTCGTTATTCTATGTAAATCTTGTTCATGGGAATATCTGATATTTCTTGGTACACTGAAGCACTGGCTTATTATCTCCGCTGCCATCAAATCAATTTTTTGATATTAGTGTGTATCTCCTCAGTCGACCGAGGGAGGACTAAATCACAGATCTTTATGAAGAGCGAGAGAAGTATACGTGATTATGTGTTGAAAAGCTGATAACCAACAGGCTTAGATGAGTGAAGCAAAGCGCTCAGCTACATTTATAACCACATTTAATTGGCTTAGACGCACCCACTTCTATAAATTAGCCATTAAACATCTTTATGCTGCTATCCAGTTGGGAATCTGAACCCTTCCAGTGGGTTTTGCATACGTCTTCAAAAGCATCTGAGTGCTGTGACCCGCGATCTGCGCTAGATCCGCTGTCGCATTACCCATAGCCAATGCGTGAGATAGAAATGAATGACGCTGAGTGTAGAAGCGGCGATGCTTGATTCCGCAGCGTTGTAGAGATTGTTTCCAGCGCCTGCCAATCAGATCATCGTAAATGCTTCTGTGATTTCTGGGTGTCACGAAGACCAATCCTTGAGATTGATAGATTCCCAGTCGCTCCATAGCTGCTTTGTGCTGCTGGAGAACTTCATTTACCAGCGGCGACATTGGCACGATTCGCTCTTGACCAGTTTTGGTTGATGCCCATATCACATTCATGGCATTTAAGACATCATTGCGGTGTGATTTAGAAATCAGCAGTTCGCCCTCATCCCAGCGAACGCGATCCCACGTCAATCCACAAATTTCACCATTACGAAGACCAGTGCTCAGCCAAACGGAGAATGATGGATAAAACCACTCATGATTTCCTTTTAGATCAGCCAGAATGGTTTTGATTTCTTCTGTGCTCAGAACATCAGAATGGGCGATCGTCTTTTTGTAGTGTAGGTAGTGCTGGAAGAGGTTTTTGCTTTCGGGGCATGAACGCTTACATTTACAGAGGTTGCTAACGATTGTTCGGTTGCTGAGACCCTGATCATCCTGCGCCCAGCGAAGGAATTCTTGGCTGTCTGATAGCGATTTCAGTGTTTTGCCGTAGCGTTTGATCACTCGATGCGCATGGATCGCTCTTTTCTGGCGGCGGGTCTCTACGTTGATCCTGAGTCGTTCCAGAAGGGCGAGATCGTGACCATTGATCAGTGGTTTGTAAATCCTTAAGGATCGGTCGAACGATCCTGACTGGTAATCACGCCAGATTTTGGCGCTGAGTGCCTGTGCTTTGGCAACGGCAACAGGATCATCCCAACGACCCAGACGATTGATGAAATGGTCTCTGCCGTCAATCCTCACGCGAAGTTGAACGGCACCATTATTGTTTCGTAGAAAATGTGCTCTCCTCAAGGATCGAGGCGATCGATAAGAATGTTATCGGGCTGACAATGGGATGAAGCCAAGCCATCATTGTGCCTCCGTAGCTGCTCGTAGCTAATTTGGAGAATTTGGGAGATTTCTTGGGAGAATGGCTTGGAATCTGGCTTGTGTGGCAATCAATGCTCGAAATCTCAGATCCCTACAAGGATCTTCGAGTAACGGAGCACAACCTCGACGTGATCCGCTGCTCCGACAGGATCATTGATCTTGGTACAAAAGGTGGTTACAAGCGCGGGTAGATATTGGTGACGGGCACGCCTGAAGACCTAGCCACCCATCTCAATACACATACGGTGTTGTATCTCATGCACGTGTTGAACCAGCACCTATCCGAGGCAATAGCTTCAAAGAGGCTGCGGAATGATGTAGGCCTGACCTACATAAGTGACTTAAAGACTGACATCCTGCGAGCTATTTTATTAATGCGGGCTTTTAATGTGATTTTGTTCAGCTCTTGATAGAAGTTATAATTGACAGAAAGTTATTCTAGAGGCCAATGTCAATATCACTGAAACTCAAATCCATAAATAAGACTGATCAGCTACAACACAAGCATATGTCCAGTGAGTGATGCTAGCTTTAAGTGGTTCTGACTCAATAATGGAACGGGAATGAAGAAATGCCTTGAATCTCAAATACAAGCAGCTCTTCTTAGGTTAGAAAATAGACTATTGCCCAGTGAAGTAGGGTTTACCGAATTATGCCATGAGATAATACAAGAATATAGGGATGATGCCGTATTTAGAATTCGATTTCTAAGTGCATTTAAGAATGGTCTCATAAATCAAAATGCGGGAGATCGAGCAATGCTCCCCCTCCAAAACCTTGTTTACCTGTTGGGTAGTCTATATGAAAGAAATTGGATTTTTCCTCAGTTATTCTCCTTTCATATATTTGCCAATCTAACTGGTTCTAATCTTGTAGAAATTGGAGGGTTTAGCGATGCAAAGCTTTTAAAGCTTTTTGGCGTAAAGTCTTACATAGGAACTGGGCTAGATGAGTCGGTCATGAGGAGAGAATTAAAAGAACAATTAGATCCACACTATTATTTTAAGATACTGGATATTCAGGACTCTTCTTCTGTTACAACTCTTGCAGGGGCTAATAGAATTTTCTCTACCGCGTGCTTTGAACATATTTTCGACCTTGAAAAGGCGCTAAGCAACTGTTTTGACATATGTAGCCAAGATGCCTTCCTTTATTCATACATTGCCCCAGTTTATAGTTGTATTGATGGGGGACAACATGGATATACTAATAAGAATAAACTTGCTTTCTCGACTGGTGCCGACAAAGCTGGCTTCCACCTTTTGCCGATAAGAGAGCAAATCGCAATTTTGAAGGACAAAGGCCTTTGTATGCAAGATATATATGGAATCCTTGCAGAGTTACATTTTAATAATGATATCAATCAGCGAGGCCTTGAATATTACCACAGAGTACTCACTGAAAGCACCTTTACTTGTGCGCGACTTGATTATATTGAGAATCTAAATATTAGCAAATCATTTCCTGATGTTATCAATCATATAGTGAAAAAATCGGCAATTGATTTCAATTTATCAGTAATCGGGATAAGAACATTGCTTGCCAAAGGTTTGCGCCCGTCTTACTTAATTACTCCATGATAACCAGAATTTCCATGGTTCAAACTTCTTGCGTTATCTACTTGTAATTTCGAGACAGGGTTATCTTTTAATCCTACGCGCTTTCGGCTGCTAGTGTGCACACTACGCCTTGGTTAATTTCCCTGAATGGCGCCTCTCTTTCCTCGGTAACGTTATATATAATCTATGTGGATTATCTATTTGAGTTTTCTTGGGATAAGCTTTTAAAGCTGAAATCTATTGCATGTTCCGCCCGTATGTTATTGGTCATTCACGGAGAAGGCTGACCTACTTATTAAGAGTACGACTGCTAAGCGATAACCATCGTTCACCAAATTCCAGCTAAGACAGTGCTCCAGGTGCTATGAGTACTGGAACTTCAACCTTTAAACCCCATTCGTTCAATAGGCGCATAGTTAATTAAACGGTATCCCGTTTCCTCCGAGTGTATGACCTGTTTGCTTCTGTATCTGCCTCAAGGCTTTCAGCTCTGGCGCCAAGGTGTGTAGACGTCGACGCAGGCTTGTCTAAGGGCATCCGTCGCAATTCAATTCATGATGGGTTAACCATGGCAAAGACTGCATCAGGTAACCGAATGTGGTCGAATAGGAACCTCCTAAGTCCAAGATTTCGAAGGGTGGATTATCGATGTTTACATGTGCTTTCTCTTAGTTTGTAGCAGTAGACCTGCCACGTTGCTTTTCTCCAGTCTGTCACCGACGAACCTGCTCATCTCCATCCAGGTGTTTATTGAAAAAGTGGATCATCTTTATGGGATCTGCTGGGCAGTATCGCCGCAAACTTGTTCGAATATAGACGTTTCTCAAGCTACCCAGATCGACAGTATTACGATGCAGCTAACGGTTTACGTAGCTAGATCCATCAGTCGGCGATGGCAGCTCAGTTTTAGATTTCATGCCCTTAGCGCACCATCGGTATTGAATGTTCTTGACTTGCTGATCCTCATATTTACTACGAACTATGCATTTACTCCCAGGGAGCTGACACCGCGGATGCGTTAACAGCTAATGTATTTCTAGGTCACTTTGGCTAATTCCTGCATCGCCTCAAATAAAAGCAAGGCCTATCTAGTCTAATGCCTCGACGCATAACCGCTTCCCGATTTACGTTTCTCATACGAGTAAGCCTCAGAGAAAGCACAGAAGGCCAAGTGATTCAGACTTATGTCAAATCCTAATCAAGCATGTTTCACAACCCTTATCATTCGACCAGACTGGTTCCAATCCACAATAAATAATCCTACAAGAAAAGTCCTTCGCTTGGCAGTTGATGCAGATCATCCCTTATAATTGTTTCAGTGCTTGATTCATCATGGGCCAGTATTCTGATCTTTTAAATCGCTATCTTTCAGGCCTAAACATTTCTGAACACCTTAGAGGACGATTGAATACTGAAAATGAAATTGCCAATCTCCATGAGGTTATCAGGCTTTCCTACGATCTTCAGGCTGGAACTTACATAGAAGATTACCTACGACGTAAAAATTTTTACGATTCACGCATGGCTTATGTGGTTGAATCATTTTATCCATTTTTAGAGCAATGTAGTTTCGTCAATAAAAACCACCATATCTTAGACTTAGGTGTTGGCGAAGCGACTACTTTTACATCATTCGTCAAGCAACTATGCGCAAGAGGCGTAGATGTTTCGTGCTTTGGCATGGATCTTTCCTTATCTCGCCTCGCAACCGCTCGCGATTTCACAGCCGCTAAACTTGATCAGGATATTTCATTTGTAGTGGGTAATCTTACTAGTATTCCTTTTTCGGACTCTTCGATGGATGTCTGCATGACAATGCATGCGATTGAGCCCAATCGGGGGATGGAGGACGAAATACTTAATGAAATAATAAGAGTCTCACGACACTTTATTATTCTTTTAGAGCCAATCTATGAAACAGCAAGTAACTCTGAGAGAAATCACATGAACAAGCATTTCTACGCTCAAAACATACTTTCTGCAATTCAACGTCGTACTGATATTCAAATCATACATGACTCTATTCTACCTAGATCTCTCCAAGATGATAATCAGAGCTCTTCCCTTTTGGTAATTAAAAAGCTCACTCCGGAATCTAAATATCAAGATAGTCACTACATCTGCCCTATAGAACGAACAAAGCTTCATAGTGGTAAAGGTTTTTGGGTTTCGGCTCAAGGAACCTGTTACCCAGAGATTGATGGCTTACCGGTGCTAGATCCCCGTTATTGTCTACCATATTATGCGATGTCTAAGCAATATAATTAAACTGAACAAATATCATAAGCCATGTAAGATGGGATGCCATGCTTGTGTAACCTGATATTGGCCATTTCAGCATAATACCTTGAAATTACACTAGAATTGTGGTTCATTTCTAGATTATCATTATGCGAAACTGGAATTATTCCAGCTTCTGCGGCCAACAGATCGGATACTATTCCAAGACCTGGCCTACAGAAAGAAAGACTTACACGTGCGAACATACTTGCACTATAATCAGCTATTTCCAAAGGATATCTGCTCAAAGGGAGCAAATCATTGTATAATTGGGGGTCTACATATATCCTGTCGCAATAAAGCTCTGATAACGAGTTTATCGCAGTAAAGACCTTAGCCATCGTTTCTATCCCATGTGGTTGTGAACCGCATGTAAATAATAAGGAATTCTGTCTATGAGCCCCCTTCTTGCGTTCACTTTTTATCAAAGGATTTTGAGGTAAGTACTTAGGTATATATCCCGATAAGCCTTTGATATGTGGCATGCTAAAAAAAGGGCAACCGGTTACCTTCGGTTTGCACTTCTTAAGAAGAAAATCACATAAAGCTCGATACTCCTTATTCACATTAGGAATAATTTCATGCCAGAAAAACTGAGCTGATATAACAGCGTGCTCCTGCACCAAAAGTATTTCTGGTAGATTATCGGAAATGACCCGATCATACTTCTTCAATGATGGCAACCTATCCAACCACTTCAAGATTGATTCCAAACTCCTCTCGAATTTTCCGTAATGAGTCTCAGTTCTTGCTTCAATAAACGAAAGTCCTGTGTAACTGGGCAATACCGGCATCAATCTCATTACAGCATCTCTGGAGCCTATTAAATCTACGTTATGACCCAACTCTAGGTCAGCCATCCCATTCAATATTGATCGTTTATGATGGCCCAAGCCATGATCGCACACTATATGCGCAATATTCATATGCCCTATTGGTAATTTGGTGTCATGTAGCCCATACAAGCGTAAACAAGATCTTGATATTTCTCGACCTCGAACCTATCGAGCATTGACCACCCATCAAAAATTAACCCCCTTCTGTTTATGAAATTAGGCACTAGATTTTCGACAATACTAGCATTATCGGGATGATTATTTAATATTAAGAGTATATCGAATTTTGACACCGGTCCGTCCAGGCCATATGGAATGTAACCAAGACCCATTATCCTTTCCTTGCCAATGACCGAATCATAAACATATAACGATCTTGTTCTTCTTTTTAGTTCGTCTGCAACCACCAGTGATGTAGACCCCCGAGTATCATTCGTCTGAGGCCATCCTTTAAATGCAATGCCCAACAGAAGAATATTCATATCAGACAGATCCACCCCCAATTGAGAACAGTATTTTTTTACTACCTCTATTGGGTAGTGCATGGCTTTTTCATTTGTTTTTCTTCCTTGAATAGATAGCTTTGCATAATCGGAATCTGGGGAAAATGATGCATATAAGTATGGGTCTTTAGTCAGACAGTAACCACCAACTCCAGGTGATGGTTGAGGTATTGAGTTCCGTGGATATCCCTCATTAGCTGCTGCGATCAGTCTGCTTGCATCAATATTGTACGTATCTGCTAAGAGACTAACCCCGTTGGCAAATGCAAAAGAAAGATCTCTGAAGCTGTTATTTATTAATTTCACAAGCTCTGCAGCCTCTAAGCTTTCTGTTTTTACCACGCTATCCGTCAAACTCTGCCAAAAGGTTATTGCGATTTCAGTACATCTAGCCGTCAAGCCACCTACAATTTGTGGTAGTGATGTTAGTTCGACCATTGCAGATCCCTCTACCGTCCTCTCAGGGCAGAACGTAAGATGGAAATCACGTCCGGCAACTAAATTTGAACCCCCCTCTAGAATTGGTAAAATCAATGAACGTGTAGTTCCAAGAGGGACAGTGGACCGCAAGATCACTAGATCTCCCTTTCGTAATTTGCTAGCAGAGTCCTCAGCAACACTCATAATCATCTTCAGATCTGCCTGTTCTTTTTCATTCACAGGAGTACCCACAGCAAAAATCACTACACGATTGTGGTTATCTGGTGGCACATTTACGAATTTTAGTCTACCATCATTTAGGCTACTTCTAACAACTTCTTTAAGTCTTGGCTCGTGAATGTGAACATTAGCAGAATTTAATGAATCTATCAATTGCGTATTCGTATCTATTCCTGTTACGTAGTGTCCACGAGATGCAAGCGAAGCGGCTAATGTCAAACCTACAAAACCCATTCCGTATATAGCTATATATTCATGCCCATGTGACATTTCAGCTATTGATTCATAGACGTCACACACATCTACGACACGACCATGACGGTCAACAAGAGGTACAAAGCGGGTCAGCTCATTCTTTGTTTTATTACTTTCGCGGAGTTGATTGCGTACGATAGTAATTATTGTTTCACGGTCTGTACCAACTGGGCATGTAACTGGATCGCCCACCATAGCATTCGTTATCGGTTCATCTATATCAAAGCCTTCTGCTATTAATCTGAGCATGTCCCCTTGACTTGCGACTCCTAGCAAAACATTATCTGCATTGCAAATTAATGCTAATACAGATAATCTTCGTCCACGTACCGCCATTCTCTTGAGAACACCCCTAACGCTCTCACTTGGCTTTGCATAAACAAACAATGAATCAGAATCTATAGTCAATGGAATTTTCCTCCCAGTTCATGATCATGTCAGTAGTCATGGTTGCGTTACTGCAACGAGGTGTTCCAAATCGTCCCCTATAGTAGGCTCGATTCAATTTCTCCTCGTGCGACATTCCTCTACTTGATATTCCTTTCATTATTTCCCAATCAGGCATAGCCTGCTTTATATCTTCTAGCTGATCTTCTTTGGTTTTCCTTGAGAATTCAACGAGATTTTTTAAGTTATCTTTGGTGACAGAAACGGGCCCATCTTTAGTGTCTTCCTCTGGCAGAATAGTAAAGTGCCGTTCGATTACTTCTGCTCCTAGATAAATAGCAACCTTTGAAGCTATGCATTCTGGTAGGTGCCTACTTGAGTGATCCGAGTACCCAACTGTATTAGCCATACTCTTTAAAAGGTGAATCCTAGACAAGTTCATTGACCTTGGCATGGTTGGATATTCTGTCACACAGTGCAACAACGCATGCGCTTTATTGCTAGATGAAAGTATCTCAACCGTTTTGGCTAATTCATCATCATATGTAGCCCCAGTAGAAACATATATATAATCAAATACTCCAATCACCTCGCGAATGAGCTGATAAGAAGAACAGTCATAACTAGCTATCTTTATCTCTTTGAAGCCCTCATCTCTAATCATTTTAATGTCACCACGAGCGAAACATGTCGTCATAGGCACTAGACCATTTGCATTAACATGTTCTACAAATAATCTATAGTCATTGTCAGAAAGTTCAAGACTCTTCAATCGCTTCAATTCAGCCGCCCATGGACGTTTTATTGTTTTAACCTGCTTCTCCACTACAAATCCAGTTTCAAACTCTGGCCTAAATGTCAAATTTCGTGTCTGAATATGCTGTATTTTGATATGTGTTGCACCAGCTTCAGTCGCATCATCTACCATTTGATGAAGTACCTTCACGTCGCCATTGTGGTTTTGACATAGTTCTGCAATAAACTTCATGCTTTAAGGGCGTGATTCGCGCTCAAGCATAGCTTGTTCGGCCACCAAAAAGTCAAGTTCAGTGTCTATGTCGATCGCTTCATCTTTTGGCACAATTACGCCTTTACATGGTTCGCCAACAAGTGTCCCGTCCTCCATAACAACTTTTCTTAAAGATGCATACACTGATCCTGCCCGCTGATAAACAGCCGGCAAAACTTGCCTAGGCCGCATGTCTTCAAAACCTTGATCGATTAAGTTAATTAGGTACCCATTGGACATTAAGCGTTTCATGCGAAACGGATGAGTACTAACCCCTGTAACTGCGACAGCACTAACGAACTCGGCTGAATCCTCTATAGATGATATACATTCTAATATTGTGCCAGACTTGCATAGTGGACATGTCGGCTGTAGATAGACAATGATGTCATATTTTATGTTCTTGGTTAACTCCATCTGAATCACTGCGTGTTTCACCACCGGCCAAGAAGGTACATTGTCTTCCGCCAGTTCCTGTGGTCTTAAAAATGGTGCACTTATACCAGCTTTAATGCCGAATTCCCGTATTTTCTCGCTATCTGTGGATAACACTATATCCATATTTCTGATTATTGCTGCTTCTTTTGCTGTACTTATCATGTAATAAATCAGAGGCTTACCTGCAAGTAGTTTGAGATTCTTTCCCGGAACCCCTTTAGAACCCTTCCTAGCTATAATAACCGCTAAGATATTTTTTTCACGCATCTTGTTTAATTTCCTTGGAGGCTCTCACCATAAAATACATCGTAATGTCTCTCCCATATCCATTATCAAGTTTATCAATTGCAAAGCACAATGGTTCAAATATATTATAGTGAACGATATCTAGTAATCTTTTGATGTAGGAGTGAACGTTTAACCCTCTTTGAATGAAATATCCATAGTAGCCAACTAACGCAGCATACCCCCCGCAATGTCTAATGTTAATATTTTCAAAGCCATTTTCTGAGAGCATGTAGTCTAATGCAAACTCTGTAAATCTGAAAAAATCATAAGGTTTTTGATGTTGACGCCTTATATGAGGGGCTATCAAATATATCCTCCCCCCTGGCTTAAGTAATCTATTAAACTCCTCAATTAATCTAGTTGGATTGCTAACGTGTTCTAGTATAACCTTTGTAGTTATTATTGCATCGAATTGCCCACTCTCTACTGGCAGTGTATAATTTCCTGGATCGAGTTCTACCTTCTTCCCATTAAAATCTATAAACATATCTTCCCAAAAATCAGCCGTATAATAATCTGAAGATGCAAAAAGCAATTCCGATAGGCAACTTTCCCTTTGCCCCGATAAATCGTTGCTGCTGTAGATATTAAGTAGCTTTCCGGATCGAACCATTACACTACACTCATATAATAGCTCAAAACTTTCCCTAAAAAATGGGTTAATTCTTCTAGCTTTTGGTATCATTCTATAATATATATTCTCAAGTTCTTGTTTGCTGGCCAATCTTGACATTGCGAATTCAGTTGATTGAATCATAGCAGTGCCCATTAATGGCATTCACAATATTCCTAATAGAATAGTCTATGCTTGCAGTTACAGCCTCCAGCGTTGATCCTGCAGTGTGTGGCGTAAAAATGCTTTGCTTCATGCCCAATATTTCTTCAGTGCCACTTGTGGGTTCTTTTTCATAAACGTCAATACCGATCCTGATATTCTTCTCTTTAATCAGCTTTATGCAACCCTGATCGATCAAGCCCGCTCTACTCACATTAATCAATATGGAGTTGTTCTTCATTAATTGTAAATTCAGCGGATTTATTATCCCCCTTGTCTGTTCATTGTAATGTAGGTGTAGCGTAATTATATCTGCAACCTCTAATCCGTATTCCATATTAACATATACTACGCCCAGTTGGCACATTTCCGAATCTACAGAAGGATCCACTACCAATACCTTCATTCCCATTGTTAAACAAATTTTTGCTACCAATTTACCGATTTTACCGCAGCCTACAATAAGAACACACTTGTTATTTAAGGTATTCATTTCAGCACCTTGGCAATTCCCAGCCCAATTGCCACTAATTGTTCTCTGTTGCATTTCATATATCTTCCGACTCACTGCAAGCATCAACATTATGGTGTGCTCAGCTACTGAAATTGCATTGGCGCCGCCATTGTTATTAAATGGAATGTTATATCTTCGACAGGCATCGCTATTAAATTTGTCAAATCCGCTACTCCATAATTGATACAGTTTGAGGTGTGTATTTTCTCCTATCAATTCGTCACTTAGCCACCGACCAGGAGCACAGAAAACCGCTTCAGCTGCTTTAAGTGTATTTGCAATCCTAGATTCACCTTCTTCGTAGAAAATCTTCTCATAGGTAAGACCTGTAAACTCTAACCGCTTCTCAACCTCTCGGATTAGCCTCTCGTCAACTCGCTTCTCTGTTAATACACAAATGTTCATGCGATCTGTTGTGTCAGGCCATTAATAATACCATTTTGAACTTCTTATTTAGGCCGTCAATTCACAATGTTGTTGACGAATGTTAATATTTGTCAATATTCCCCGACTCGAACCCAGCAGACAATAAATTAAAACAGCAAACATGAAGCATTGTTAATATCCACTCAAAGCCACTCCTCCATTCATCTCATCTTCACCATATGACTCTGCAAGAATCAACTCATGTTTCCATGCCCGGGTCATCCAAAGAACAATGACGATCAACATCTATGTATTTACAATAAAGGGTGCTGACTGAGATAGTAACGTATATGTTCTTGAGCTTCGAACCATTGCCCATCACACTAATTTCCTCCTTTAGCATTTCAGGACTGCATGAATGCGATATGTTGTTTATGCATCTTGAAGCCGAATCTAACTTTGTTGACCGATGGATAATCACTGATAACACTTTCGATTTTCATCGCAGAGATAAAGGTCATTGCATCGATTCAATTTTGAACGCACCACGCTTTCAGTGTTATAGAGATAGGATTTTCATTAATAAAGTTTCATTCCCCTCTCCACACACCCGCTATTTTCGAGCACATCCTGTTTATCAACCATACTATGACACCGGTTACTTCTTTATTCCTGAGCAACTCCAGAGGCTGTCAGCTTTAACCTACATGCTCCATAATAATTTCGACTATGACAACACTTATATTCTTGTTGCTGATTTGGATGAGTTCTATGTACCATCAACTTCGGACCATACACAGCTTCTTGCTCACTTAGAGAAATCCGCTCCTACGAAAGTTGGTCTAATCCGTAGGAAATACCATTTAGACTACCACAATATCTCTATGCAGTTTAGAATCACTCCACTTGTGAATCTCGCATGGGGCTTGATTTCTCCATTTACGCGAATTGCTCAAGCACGTTTCACAGCCTCAGAGATTTTTGCTTCATCTTCTCATATGATATCTGAGTACCACAATTGTTTTTTGTCTACACACCTTTTGGACAAGTTTAGAAGTCACCCTCATACTGTCAGTTATTCCTATCTAGAGTTTAAGCTCGCTTCACGAATGAATCACGTCGTTGTTCCACTTGAAAAACTCACAAATCTACCCACTGACGCCGATATCCGCTGTGAAATACTACATCTGTCTGATCCTTTAGTACATCCCTTCGTCCGAAAGAATAGACATTTGCTTACCGGATCCGTTGACACAAGTTATATTTCTAACCGTAAATCATCCTCTATATATAATTCTTGGTGCAACCCTAGAGCATGATCTAATTACCATATCATTACACTGCCACTCCTTAGATTGTGAACTACATGAATAGTCTACTTGTTAACTGTTCCCTGTCCATATGCTCTCCCTGCCCTTTTAAACCAGCAGTCCTGTTACTTTCAATCTGATTTAATCCTTAGTAAAGCCACTTATTAACTTGGCCTCACCTTGCTTTGAACTTCTTGCATCCGTTATCGCCGACTAGGTAGCTGTCACAATCTTTCCATCTTCAATCTTACTCCAACGACTATATGTATAGTGCATTTGTCTATCCTCTCTTTGGTTTAATCACTATAGTTGCTCTGGCTTATATTCCAGCTCGACTATTCCTTTACAGCATATCAGGTATTCACATTCATTGTTCTGCCAAGTCACGCATTCACTTTCTTTCCCCTGCTTAACATTTATTTCATAAATACCTCCCCACAGTCTCTCCTAATCAAATCTACAGTCTACCATATATTTAGCTCCCTCCATTTATCTTTATTGAATCGGATCTTATTATAAGAACTAAGGCATATGTATCTGAAATCACATGTTTGCGATGATCACGCTTACCGCTATGAACAATAAAGTAGACAAAGATATAGTCCCCTTAACATTTCTGCCTCATCATGCCAACGTCTACCAGCAAGACCCCCCTACCCATATGGCTGACAATCTACATCTTTCAAAGTGACGCTATCTACTCCTCAATTAACAACCATTCTCTTCCAATATCCATCATCTATTTAAGTTCTCTTACTACCATTAAAATATCTTTTTTATTGCACACTCCTTATTGAAACCTACGCCGCATGATTATTTTTATCTTGCAAACTACTTCCTCCTGTGCACCCACTTCTCTCCTCAATCCTGCGATAGCCGAACATCTATGCGCAAATTAACCTTCCATTAACTTTGGTCTCATTATACGCTTGCATCTTATTTGTTTATATCGTCTATCGTACGCCGATGCTGTAATGTGGGTCCATAGTCAACCCACCCTAGAACTCAGTTGAAACGTGTACTTATTACAGGAGCAGCAGGCTCCATTGGCTCTGCACTCTTAGAAAAGCTCGTGCAGCA
>Ga0214923_10004590_pt1 | contig 16591 bp, 12 predicted proteins | sample LL1510_MetaG_FD_177993 | JGI IMG/M metagenome (GOLD analysis project Ga0214923, IMG submission 177993) | Freshwater microbial communities from Lake Lanier, Atlanta, Georgia, United States - LL-1510 | ecosystem: Environmental > Aquatic > Freshwater > Lake | place: USA: Georgia | collected...
TTTGTTGATCTTTCTCATAGAAAAGATAATGATGAAGTCTTTAAATATGACGAAAATAAACCATTAATTGAAAAAGAAATTGCTGATATTGAAACTAATTATGAAATTATGAAATATGTTTTAATCACTTGGGACTTCCGTTTATATGTTGAAAATTATTGGACTGTTCCTGAATTACAATCCATTAAATTTTTAAGATTAACATTAGAACAAATCGTTATTATTATTGAAGAATTAAGATTTAATTATTTATCTGAATTACCAAAAGAAGCATTTGAAAATCTTTTATTAAGATTAACCACTATTTGGGGTTATTATAATGATCTACCACCTAATATTCAAGTCGCTGAAAATTTAAATATTATTAAAGATTTCTGTAATCAATTCCATCCTGATCAACTTGAATTACTCGCTAAAACTGATAATTTCTTAGAAGAACTCTATAAAGTCGTTCATTTCACTTTCCCATTATTTAGAGAAGCATTATTTAATCTATTAAAAGAAGTATTAGAACAATATACACTTAAACCATCTATTGAACAATTATGTATATCTAAAAATGATCTATTGAAAAATGAATTAAATGATCTATCTAATAATCAATTAAATCAAGATTTATCTAATGATAATAAATTAAATCAAGATCTATCTAATAATGAATTAAATCAAGATCTATCTAATGATAATAAATTAAATCAAGATTTATCTAATGATAATGAATTAAATCAAGATTTATCTAATGATAATAATATAATGAACTCGTGATGACTTCGTCATACCGCTAACGCTCTTACTCGTTAATTAATTTATATTATAATAAATGTAAATTAATTAAATAATGATAATTTAAATCATGATTTATCTAATGATAATAAATTAAATAATGATAATTTAGATAAATAAAATATAATGAACTCGTGATGACTTCGTCATACCGCTTACGCTCTTACTCGTTTAATATTAAAAATATGGAATAATATTATATAAAATAATATCTTTTGGTAAATTTAATTTCATCACAATTTTTTTATATTCTTCTAATTCTGTTATTTTATTATTAATTTTATCATTTAATCTATTACAATTAATAAGATCATTTTGTGATAAATTAAATAAATAATATCTCCATAATTTTTTATCTAAATCTATTTTATCTATTATATTAATATTATTATTTAAATATGTTAAATAAAGATTTTTATTATATAATTGGACTTTATATTTATAACATAAATTTAAAATTTTTTCACTTTCATTTATATCATTATCTATAAATGATAATTTAAATATATGATCTGTATTAAAAGTTATATTTTTTTTTAGAAACCATTCTATTACTGGTAATTTTAATTTATTCAATATTCTATAAATAATAAATTCATTATGAAAATATTCATAACCAGTTTCTATAAATATATAATTAAGAAGAAAAATATCATTAAATAATATAGCTTTAGTAATAATATATTGTTCATTAACTATTTTATTATTATATAACCATTTTATAATATTATAATTTTTCTTTCTTATCATTTCTATACATATATCTCTTGAATCTAATAAATTATTATTATTAAACCATTCAATTACTTCTATTGTTGGATTTTCTATAACATATTTATTATTTATTAAATTATATCTTTTACATATATCTAACATTTTTATATCATTATTAAGAATAGATAAATATGATAATCTATCATCAAAATTTAAATTATTTAATGATAATAATTCATTAAATATTTTTATATTATTATTATGTTTATTATTAAAAATATAATAACTCATTAAATATATTTGATCTGTATTTAAATCTAATTTATTATTTAACCATACTAAATTATTAATATTAGTAATCAAAGATGAAATTAAAATAAGATTATCAATATTATCATAAAATAAATATTTAAAATCATTATCATTAAATAATTCATTTAATAATTTTAATTCATTAATAGATAATAAATAGACAAAATTATTAATATTTAATTGTATATCATTATTATTTATCAAATTATCTGAAATATAATAATGATTTTCATTAAAAGAATAATTTAGATAAATTGTTGATATTAGATAAGATTTTATATTATAAGGATCATTTAATAATTTATTCATTTTGTAACATAAACTTATATAAATAATATATTATTTATATAAGTTTAATTAAATATATTTTTATAATAATATTATTTAAGTTTTCATGACTTAAATTACATTAACTTTATTAAAATTATATAATAATTTATTTTATGTTAATAAATTTAAAATTTTCTTTAATTAGTATCACTATATAATTTTATTATATTTATCTTAATTTAAGCATCATATTTCCCATTTTCAATACCTTTTCCATTATTTGTACACCAATTATCTGTACTTCCTTGTTTACCACCACACCATCCATGTACAGAACAACATGTTGCATTACCATTTATATTAAAACATTTTGTATTATTATAATTTGAACCACAACGACCATCTGTTGATACTACTAATGATGATGATTTTGATGATGTTCTTTTTGATGATGGATTTGATGATGATTTTGATGATGATTTTGATGATGATTTTGATGATGATTTTGATGATGATATATTAGTAGCTTTATTGAAATAAAATTTTTCAATATCATTATAACAAGAACAAGATATATTATTAAAAACAAAAAAAATAATTAAAAATAATAAGATATAACAAATATGTTTAGTTTCCATTATTTATATATTTATATAATTAAATAAGATAAAATAATTATATAAATATTAAAAAATATCTAAATTTTTTCTACTTTAATACTTGATGTTTTATCATTAAAATTATTTTTTACTAAACATGGATTATCTTGTGTTAAAACTAATGATGTACCTTTATATTCATCATGTTCATATAATGTTACTTTATATCCACTTGGTACTTTAACAGAACTAATATAATCATTTGTAAATTTTCTTTTATTATTACCAATATTTAAATAATAATCACCTACATCTAAATTTACAAATGAACCTTTATAATCACAATGTTGATAAAATGATGGTATATTTAAATTAACTATTGGATTACTTGTAGTAGCACTATTATAACTACTTCTAGAACTAGAACTAAATCCACCACGTCCACCACCTCTAAATTTTTCAATATTATCAAAATCATTATCACAATTACAACATTTTCTATTAAATACTAATAAAACAGTTAATAATAATAATAAAAGACAAATATGTTTAGTTTCCATTATTTATATATATTTATATAATTAAATAAGATAAAAAAATTTTATATATATAAAATTTATTCAATATTATTGTCACAAACAATACCTAATTTATCTAATCTTGCACCACTTTTACCATATATACCAACAATTTTACCTTTTGTACATGATAAATTAAATTCATTACCACCATTACCACCAAATTCTTTGTCATTCACTTTTAATTTATCTATTCTTCCTCCTGATCTACCTTCAATATATGTTAAACCATCATCTATTTCACCACTATCAAATTCATTACCACCATCACCACCAAATTTTTTAGATGTTGAACCATTACTACAATATACTTGTATAGAATCAACTTCAGTTCCACTTTTACCAGTAATTTTATTAATATAAATAGAATCATCATCATAAGTTTTTTGAGATGGACATGTAAATGTAAAATCATTACCACCATCACCTCCATATGATTTTAATTTTTCTATTTTTGGTTTATAAGGTCTTATATCACATTCTTCTTTTTCATGTTTATTTAATATGATTTTTGATTCAAAAATTTCACCACAATATTTACATGGATAAGTTTTTTTCTTTGGTTTTGGTTTTGTTTTTGATGCAAAATTTTCAAAGAAAAATAAATTATCATCACAATTACATTTAGCAAATAATAAAAAATAAATAACAATAGCAAATAATAAATAATAATAATATTGTTTCATTATATCCAAATATATATATATATATAATTTATAAATAAAAAAAATTGCAAAAATAAAATATTGAAATATAAATAATAATATAAAATAATATTATATATATATTAAATAAGAGATGTTACCACAAAGATGTTTCACTTGTAATAAGATTTTATCTCATATTGAATTAGAATATGAAGAAAAATTAGATATTATTGAAAATAATGATAAATTAAATGATGATGAAAAATCTAAATTAAAAAGAGAATTAGTTGATTCTTTCGGTTTAGAAAGATATTGTTGTAGAGCATTATTAATTAGTTATGTTGATTTAGTTAAAGTTGTTATTTGATTAATTATTTATAATTGATATTATTATCTGATAATAATAATCTTAAACGTTTAATTTCTTTTCTATATTTTTTTATTTCATTATCTTTTTGTGAAATAAGATTTTTATATTCTTCTTTTATTTCATCATTTGTTAATTTTCTATATATAATTGAACTTTTTACTTGTATACTCCAACTATGTTTACCATTTGATACTACTAAATATTCTTGTGGATTATCTTTATTTACTAAATTCCCCCCCATTCTAAATAATTTCTGTTCTCCATTTTGTGTCTGTTTTATTAAAAAATATCTTAAATGTGTATTCATCGGTATTTTCACTAAATCATCATATTCAACTTCTACATAATCTTCTAATAAAACATTAATATCATCTTCTTGTAATGTTTCTTGAAAAGTTTTATTATCATTTGATGGTTTAATATAATTATCATTTTTAGTAGATATATTTGGAGTTAATATCCCTTTACCATTTAATCTTATTGTTTTTTGTGTATTTGTTGATTGCATTTATTATATAATTATATTTATTATATAATAAATATTTTTATTAATTTTTATCTTATTTTTTATTATTTATTTTCAAATCTATTATATTATCATCTTCTTTCGTTATTAATCTTAATTTTTTTATTAATTTCTTATTTTTATTATATAATTTATCACCTAATATCTCTTTTATTTTTTCATCTTCTTCTATTATTTCTTCTATATCATCTATTATATCATTATCTAATAGTTTTTTAATTATATCTAATATATCTATATATGAATTAAATAATATATCTATTTTCTCTTCTTGTTTAATATTTCTTAATCTATCTATATTATTTATATTTTTTAATAATGATCTTATATTATTATTAAATTTTTCTAGTTTTGTCGCATTATAACATTTATATAAATTATATAATACATATATTACTATCAATATTAGTAATATATTCTCTAATGTTAAATTATTCATATATAATATATATATATTATTTTTATTTTATTAGATTAGTTTATCTTCTTCATTATTTTTTTTAATATATCTACTAATATTTTTTAAATAATCATCTCTTATTTCATTATTTTCAAATACTGATTTCTTTTTTATATTTCTTAAATCTCTTTGATATACTTTATGTTTATAAAATGGTATTTCTTTATAATATCTATCTGTTTTTATTATTATTGTATTTTGATCTCTTATCAATGATTTCTTACTCATTACATAAAACCCTGTATATAATATCTTTGATGCTATCTTTATTCTTATATGTGAACCTTTTATTAATTCATCTATATCTATTATTAATATATATTCATCATCATGATTTATTTCATTATTTTCATTATCATTATTTATTATTGTATTAAATAATTTTTTTAATTTATTTGACATTATATATTTATTCTATCTTTTTTATTTTATCAAAATTTATTATTATTTCATTTATTATTTTATCATCTAATTCTATTTTAAATACTTCTTTTTTTATATCTTTTATATCTTTTATATCTTTTATTTGTTCTATGAAAGTTTTTATTTTCCATTTATCATTATCATTATTAATATTATGATTTAATAATCTATAATTTTCTAAATAATATTTTATATTTTCTTTATTTCCTCTTATATTTTTCATTATTGAATCATTTTTACATAAATATATTTCATCTAATATATCTAATTTTATTTGTAATAATATTTTTATATTTGCTATTACACTATATACATCTATATCTATTTCATTATTTATATAATTATTTCTATATAGATCATATATTAGTATATTATGATTATTATTAATATTATTAGATATATATATATACTCAACATGTGTTATTAATATATATTTATTCTTATTCTTATCATAATATATATATATATTATCTATTAATAATATATTACTATTATTATCTACTATATATCTATATAATAATTTACTTATATATATATTTTTCATATTTGTTTTATATTTATTAACTATATCATCTAATTTTATAAATAAATTATTATTATTATAATCATTAAATGTATAAGTAAAATTAATACTTTCAATATTATTATTATATTGTTGTTGTTGTTGTTGTTGTTGTTGTTGTTGTTGTTGTTGTTGTTGTTGTTGTTGTTGTTGTTGTTGATTTTTATTTTGATTTTGATTTAATAAATTATTTTTAATAGAAATATTAGAATATTTTTCATTAAGTTTAACTTTTTCTTTTTCAATAAGGTTATCTAATATTTTATCTTTTTCATTATCAATATAATCATTTATTTTATTAATATCATTAGGAATATTTTCATTTAGATCAATAATATATGAATCTTTATCATAATTTTTATTATATCTATATAGATATCTAAGATTTTGTTTATAATAAGAATATTCTTGTTGTTTCATATATTTAATTTCATTATTAATTAACCATTTTAACAGATCATTAGTTGTTATATTATTTATACTAAGATCTTTTTTAATAATATCAGTAACAGTTTTATTAATATAGAAATCAATAGATTGAGTAAGATTTAGTTTTCTTAATCTAAAAATAGCTTGAGCAATATCTCTATATCTATTAAAATAATTAATGGTAACTAATCCATGAGCATTTAATTTAGTTTTAATATCTTGACCAGTAATATCACTATATGAGAAATATACAATTTTATCATTATTATTTTCATTATTATCTAATAATCTAATATTTTTATTATTATCAATAACATATTTAATACCTTTTTCAATATAAATACCTTTTTTATTATCATTATTACCACCATTTTTTATATTTGGTATATTTGGTATATTTGATATAAATTTATTATCTTTTTTTAGTTTTAAATTTTTTATAATTTTAATAAAATTATAAACAACATCTATATTTTTAGAATTAATATAATAAGCACCACTATCTATTATAACATCATAATTATCTTTTATATCTTTATCTTTTATATCTAATATAATTTTAGATGGTTTAACAATATTACCAATAATAGCAGAACATATTTTACCATCATCGAATTCATTTAATATAATATTATTATTATTATTATTAGTAATAGGAAGTTCAATAAATGGTGTACCAGTAAAACCAATCATATTACCATTACCATTACCATTACTATTTATAAAAAATTCTTTATTAATAATATCAAATGTAGAAATATTATATTGTTGTTTATCAATTTTAAGATTTCTAATAATAAAGTGTTTAATATAGAATTGTATTAATTTTCTATTTTTTTTAATATTATCTAATGTTTGACCTAATTTATTAATATTAAAATTAATATTATTGTTATTTCTATCTTTATTATTAGATATATATTCAGATAAAAAATTATTAATTTGATTAATAATATCACTATCTGTATTAAATAATTTTTTTAAAATATTTTCTCTAAACAAATTATTAATATTAAATAAATAATTAAAAAACTTATTAATATGATGATCTTGTAATTTATTATTAAAAAAAGATAAAATAGTGAAACCAATAGTAATATCAATATTAGAAAATTTAGAGCCTTCTGATGGAGTATCATTTGATATATATGGTATAGCAATATCATTTTCAATATTTTCTTTACTAAAACCATAATCTTTATTATATATTTTATTAATAAGTGTTGGTATAATATCTAAAATAATATTTTTTATATGATATATAATATTAATATTAATATTTTCTAAATTAGCTATATTTACAGTTTTATTATTATAATCAATATTATTAATGATATCATAAATATATATTTTATAATTTTTTTTATTATCTTTATCATCTTGTGATTTATTATCTATATTATTTTTATTATTTTTATTATTTTGTGATTTATTATTTTTATTATTTTGTGATTTTATATCAATATTTTGTAATTTTTTATTATTTATCTTATTTAATCCATATTCATTTAATATATTATTTAATATATTACTAATATTATCAAAATATTTTTGAATATCACTACAATAAAATATATTATTATTAATATTAATATTAAAAGGTTTTTTAATATCATCATTAAAATAAATATAATCTAATATAATATATAATATTCTAAATCTAAGATTAAGATTATCAATATCAATCATTTCACCAGTAACAATATTTAATTCACTAGTTAATGGATTAATAATTTTATCAACTTCATCATATATATATATAGAATCATTAAGAGTAATAGTTTTAGTTATTTTTTCATTATTATCATTATTTGATTCTATAATATATTTATTATCATTTTTATTATAATTTTGATATATATTTAATATATATGATTTAATAGAAGAATCACTAATTAAAATAATATCATAATAATTATATATTTTATCATCTAATTTATTATTATTATCTGTATCATAATTAGATATTTTATAATCAAAAAAATTACATATAGTATTATTTAAAATATTATAAGATTGATTTAATAAATCATATGGCATAACATTAATAATATTTTTATATCCAAATTTTTCTCTATAATTTAATAAATATAAATTTAATAATGGCGTAATAACAGTAGTTTTACCAGAACCCATTAATAATTGATATATTTTAATATCTTTTTTTATTAATAATCCATTTAACATATCACATATTTTTTGTAATTGTTCTAATCTAATAAAATATTTACAATAAAATTGAAATACTATCATTATTTTATCATAACCTTCTAATAATTCAAATTCTGTACCATTATAAAAAATATATTTTTTTGAATCAATTAGTTGATTACATATTTGACTAATTTTATATTTATTATAATCTGTATCATTATTATATTCTTCTAATTCATTTAAAACATTATTAATAGCATTTATAAATGTTGTATAATATAATATATAATAATTATTATCATTAAATATATTATTAATCCAATTAACATTCATTTTAATTATATTATTATATTTCTCTTCTATTTTTTCATTAAATATATTTTTATAATTATTTAATATTATTTTAATATTATCTATATCAGTTTTAGATGAAAATATTAAATTATTATAATTATTAACATAATTAATAAAATCTGTATAATCTTGATAAATTCTCTTAGCAATATCATCTTGTATATTTTCATTATTTATTTTTATATTTAGTTTTATATCATTTATTTTTGTATAATTATAACTAATATTAATTTTAATATCATCTAAATTAATATTAAATATATCAATTGAATTATTAATATCATCTTTAATTTCTATATTTTGTTCAGATTCATTTAATTCTTTAATTTTTTTAATATAATTATTATATTCATTTGGTATATCACCATCTTTAACATATTTAATATCATAATTATCATTATATTGATAAATGAATTTATTATCAATAATAAGATTATTATATAAAATATCAATATTAGAAATATAATCTTTAATATAATTGTATAATAATATAATTTGTTGATGTTTATTATAATATAATAATATATAAATATATAAATATGTAATATATGGTTTAGATTTATTAAAATGTAAATATAATCCACTATAATCAATTTCAATATCAATAATATTAGAAAAATTAGAATTATTATCAATATTATCAATATCATTAATTTTAATATCTTTACCAAAATTAAATTCAATATTATTTGGTTTAGTGATAAATTGTGGTATCATAAATAAATAATATTTATTATTTTTCATATAAATAAAACTACATGGTATATCTTCTATCCATTTATAAAATCTATTAGGTATTACTTCTTTTTTTAATATAATATTATTATTATATTTTTGATCATTATTATTATCAACTTCAAATGTAATATCATAATCTAAGAATTTTAATATTGATTTATCATTTTTTGTATAATAAATAAATATTTCATTAAATTCTCTATATAATAATTTATAATATGGTTTTATTTTTATTGCTCTTTCTAATATTTCATTATCATTACATGTTTCATTATAATGTATTTTATTTTTATATGACAATAATACATCTATATTATTATTATATTTAGTTATATTATATCTTAAATTATTATATATATCTTTTATAATATTATTATTATTATTGTATTCTATTAATTTTAATAAATCATTATTATTATATTTATATAATATTATATGATAATCTTCACCTTCACTATATGTTGTTTTAATATTAGTATTTAAAATTACATATTTATATTTTATATTTTGATCTACAACACTATTTTTTGTATTATATGTTAATAATAAATTAGCTTTATTTTGATCAATTAATAAATATTTTTTATATTCATCATATATATCTTCATCTATAGTATAGTATTTATTATTTTGTATTATAGTATATTTATAATATTCATTTTTATGAATATCATTATTGATTGTTTTAATTAAACTATCAATTTGAATAACATTAATTTCATTATCTAATTCAAGATTATTTAGATAATTTTTTTCTTTTTTATTACTTATTATATATTCATTATATTTTTTAATATAATCTTCTATATTTTTATTACTTATTATATATTCATTATATTTTTTAATATTATCTTCTATATTTTTATTATATAATACATATGATATAATATGATTATTAATATATGAATTAATATCATCTATATAATCATATATAAAATTATATGATAATTTAAATAAAAAATCAATAAAATATTTATATTTATAATTAGGTAATAATAAATTAAATATATCTTTGTTATATTTCTTATCATTGGGTACTAAATATATAGCAATATTATTATATATCAAATCATGTATAAACATATAATTATCTATTGAACATGTTTTTAATTCTTTTTTTAAATCAAAATATTTATTTATATATATACCAAATATAATCTTACATATATCTGTATTATTAAAATTAATATTATTTATATTAAATTCCATTTCATTAATTTTATTAAAATATGAAATATATAAATTTTTAACAGTCTCATCTTTAATATCTAAAGATTCAATATAGGTCATTAATTTAAATAAATGTTTAAATATATTATCTGATAATAAATCAACTATTTTATTATCATTTATAATCTTACATATTTTTATTATTTGATCTCTAATATTATCATAATTATCTATTTTATATGATATATTTGGTATATTTTTTGTATTATAACTAATATTATCTTCAATATTATTTGATAATATTTTATTATATTTTATTTTTTCATAATAAAACATCTTATCATTATTATAATCAATATTAAATATTTCATTATTATTTGATAAAAAATAACTAATATAATTATTTATTATTATTATATCATCATATGCTCTAACTAATACATCTGGATATTTATAAATTAGAGAAACATTATCATTTTTTTGAATAATATTATAATTTATTCTAAATATATTATTAATATTATCATTATTATGTATATCATTTGATAAATTTAATAATATATTACTATTAATATTACTATTAATATTATCAAATATTTTATCAACATAATTTATATATTTATTTGATATTGGATATATTATAGAATTATTAGTATAACTATTTTGTATATAATATTCTACTTCCATATATAATTTATTATAAATTATTATTAATTGATATCTCAATATCATTATCATATCATAATTATTATTTTTATCATTATGATCTATATTATATAAGTATTTTTGTATTAATGATATAACTATATTATTAAATGTCATAAATAAATAATAATAATTATTAAAATAGTATATGATTCTATAGTCTTCATTCATTTTATGAAATAAATTACATAATTTATCAAAAAATATACCTAATAATAATTGTATTGTACTATCAACTCTATAATCTTTTAAAATATTAGCAATTATTATTAATTTAATATATTCAATATATTCAATATATGCATTATTATTCAATAAATAATTAATAATATTAAATAATTGTATAGTAAAAGGATCAGTATAATCCTCTTTTCTTATATCTTCTTTTTTTGTTATATTAAATATTTCTATAATATAATTAAATATACTCTTACTATCATGATAATATTTTTTAATATTATTATAAGATTTACTATCAATATTTTCATTAATGTTATATAAATTATCAAATTTATTTTTAGTAATATTATAATTTTTAATAAAATTTTTAATATTATGTTCTATATCAATATTTTGTTCTATATCAATATTTTGTTCTATATCAATATTTTGTTCTAATAATTTTTTATATAAATATAATAATATTAATATATTATTATATACTAATGAAGACGATTTTTGTATATGATAATCTATTTCATATAAATAAATATTATCTAATTTAAATTCATCAAATAATGAATAATATATGCTATGATAATCTAATATTTCTATATTAATAATTTTTGATAATATTACTAATTTATTAACATCAATATCAATATATATTATTGGTTTAATATATTTATCTGATATTAAATGATAATTATTCTTTACTGTATTAATAATATATAATTTTTTATTATATATCATAAATATTATTGAATAATCTTTTTTTATTTCTTTATCATTTTTTGATTGAAAATATAATGGTAATATATAGATATTTTTTTCATCATTAAATATATTATTTATTTTTTCTTCATTATTTATATCATTATTTATATCAATTTCATCATTATCATCATTTTTATCATCATTTTCATCATTTTTATTATTAACAATTTTACCATTTTCAACATTATAACTATTAAAATTTTTATCTAATAAGATATAATTTGATTTAAATCCCAATTTATTAATAAAATCATTAAATAATAAATGAAATTTATCATAAATATTATATTCATTTTCATTTATAGAATAATTATTAAATTCAATAATACCATCATAAAATATATTATAATATATATATGTATCTAGATCAATATTAATATTATTTGATGTCATATTTATAATAATATATAATAATATATAAATTTACATAAAGATAATTTATATAAATTATTAATAGCAATCTTAATAAAAATGAATAAAACTATATATAATATATTGAAATTAACAAAAAAGAATTATGGTGATATAACATCACTTAATCAAACTAAATATAATGAATTATTAGAATATTTAGATCAAACAATTAATATATTTTATCCAGAATTAAAAGATAAATATAAAACAATAATAGATTCATTATATAAACCTACTTTAATATATGAATTAGATGAAAAAAAAATGAATTTATTAAATATAGATAATATAGATAATAATAATATTAATAAAATGGAAGAATTATTATTTGGTTGGTTAAAATATAAAAAAGTAGAAGATAGAGATGAACATTATGATAATATGAGATTTAATATTAATACTAATTTAATAGAATTAAATAATCAATATGAGAAATTAATAAATTTACCTCAACCAGTACAAAAATCTAAAGAATGGTTTGATTTAAGAAATAATATGATTACAGCTAGTAGTTGTGCTGCTGCAATAGGTGAAGAAAAATATAAAACTATAAAAAATATAATAGAAGAGAAAATAGGATTAGGTAAAGGATTTTTAGAGAATAAATTTGTATATCATGGAAAGAAATATGAAAAAATAGCTATTTTAATATATGAACAAATTTATAATTCTAAAGTTGGTGAATTTGGTTTAATTCCACATCCTACACATACTTTTTTAGGTGCTAGTCCCGATGGTATAAATATAATATAACATTAGATGGAAAAGCAAATCCATTATTAGGGAGAATGTTAGAAATCAAATGTCCATTAACTAGAAAAATTAAACATGAAGGAGAAATAGATGATGGTATATGTCCACATTATTATTGGGTTCAAGTACAAGTTCAATTAGAATGTTGTAATTTATTAGAATGTGATTTCTGGCAATGTGATTTGGTGGAATATAATAATAGAGAAGAATATATGATAGATGATTGTAAAGATAGTAATAATACAATAGAACAAAATCAAGAAATAAAAATAGATGATAGAATAAAAAAAGGATGTATATTAGAATTTGTACCAAAAGATAAATCAATAGTACCAGAGAAGGATGAAGTTATATGGTATGCAAAATATATATATCCAAGTGATATATTAGTAACAGAAAAACAATATGATGAATGGGAACAATATGTATTATCTAATTTATCAATATTATATCCTGAAATAAATGAAAAATATGAATATAGTAGAACAGTTTATTGGAAATTAAGAAGTTCACATAATGTTTTAATTAAAAGAGATAGAGAATGGTTTAATAAAGCTCTACCTAAATTTAGAAGAGTTTGGGAGGTTATTGAACATTATAGAAATAATAGAGATCATATTGAAGAAGATATAGTTAAAAATGTTATAAGACAAGATAATTATAACAAAATGTTTTCAGCAGAAAAATTTGATAGAACATTATTACAAAATCCTAAAAAAAATACAAATTTATTGGATGTATTTATGAAATCTAATTCTAATAAAACAAATACAACAACATCATCAAGTTATAAAAGAAAGAAAAATGATGAAGATTTATTTTTATCAAGTGATGATAAATGAAAAATTAAAATTATTATTATTATTATTTTATTATTTTATTATTTTATTATTTTATTAAAATTATTTAATTATTATTATTATAAATAATTTTCATACAATAACACAATACAATCAATTTTAATTAGTCAAATGATAATAATTGTATAATATCATTGTATTATAATTTATTAAATGTTTATAATATGCAATGATATTATCCAATAAAATTAAATGATATTATTATCATCTAAAAAACATAAAAGATATAAATCAATATGATATCAGTTTAATAAATTATAGTTAAATAAATCAGTCCATATAACATTTATATAATTGATAACAATATTTAATGTTTTTTTAATAAAATCATTATAATCAAGTTTATTTAAATAATATAATTTTAAAAATTTCTTACAAAACATATCACATGTTATATATGAATATAATGGACACATATTAAAATCTGTTTTATTTATTATCATCTTATAATATTCTAATTCATTATCATTTTTAAATAAATTAAACATAATGATAAATGTTTTATAAATATTGTATAATAGATGATAATCATAATTAAATTTATTATGAAATGATTTATTATTATATATAATAGATTTAGAATAATCATTTATTTGATAGATATATTTAGTGGATATTTGATATTCTGTATCTAATATATTATATTTTAATAGAGTATATTCTTGTTTATTGATGAATATATTATTTAATTTAATAGAATTTATTATAATTGAATGATTATTAAAAATATGTAATTGATATAATAATAATTGTGATAATATCAATTTAATATCATTTATATCATAAAATTTATGATAATTATCTAAATGATATAGATTAGATAATTTATTGATTTCCATTAAATAATATATAGTCATATCAGTATTTTTTATATGAGGATATGATTTATATAAATGTTTATATACATTTTGTTTTACTTGTGAATAAGTATATATACATGATATTTTTATAAAATTATGATGATTTTTTAATATTTTATTTACATATAATATTTTTCTTATATAATCATAATTATGACATTTATATTTATTTATAAAATAATTATTATCAGATATATCTTCATATAAATAACAATTATTTCTATCTAAATTATATTTCTTATTATTATGAAAATTATTTAAATATATCGATAAATAATAATTATTTAGAAAAAAATATTTATTTAATAATATATTATCATCTAACATTAATATATTATTATATTATATAAAAATATATTAAATATCATAAAATTTTAAACCAATATACATAATAAAATATATATTTTTAGTAAACTATGTGAGTTTATCAAAAATTAATGATGTGAGCTATCATGATGATAATCATTGTTTATTTTCACTTAATGTTTCTATTTGATATATATTAGCTTACATCTTTTATCTAGTCACTTAGTTTACCATAATAATAATTATTATAATATATTTTCATTTATTATTTCATATATATTGACTCACATCGCTAATCAAAGATTAGCTCACATAGTTCGCCATAATGATAATCATTGTTTATTTTCACTTATTGTTTCTATTATATCAGGTTTATTTTTGATTTTATCTCTAAAAATTTTAAGAACTTCTAATAGAACGGTTAATGGTTGTTTATTTTTGTTATCAATAAAGAATTTAGGATCATTCATATACATTTCTCTAATTAATTCCATAGTATACGATTTCTTACTAATAGATTTTGTATGTCTAAGATAGAAAGCAGTATTTTCTTGAGCTGTTGATAAATTCTTTTTTATTTGTTTTTGTGTTGTTGGATTATGTTTTTTAGTTTCTCTTAATAAAGCTTTAATAAAATAAAAATTAGCAGCATATGTTCTAAAATCTTT
>Ga0214923_10004592_pt1 | contig 16582 bp, 13 predicted proteins | sample LL1510_MetaG_FD_177993 | JGI IMG/M metagenome (GOLD analysis project Ga0214923, IMG submission 177993) | Freshwater microbial communities from Lake Lanier, Atlanta, Georgia, United States - LL-1510 | ecosystem: Environmental > Aquatic > Freshwater > Lake | place: USA: Georgia | collected...
TTAACTTCTTTTTTAACATCATCAACTTCTTCTTCTTCATTATAATATTCATATTCATTACGAATATTATTACTTGAAACATCATCTATTTCTTCTTCATCTTCATCAATTGCTAAATTAGGTTTCTTAACTTCTTTCTTAACATCATCTATTTCTTCTTCATCTTCATCAATTGCTAAATTAGGTTTCTTAACTTCTTTCTTAACATCATCTATTTCTTCTTCATCTTCATAAATTCCTAAATCAGGTTTATTGACTTCTTTTTTAACATCATCAACTTCTTCTTCATCTTCTTCAATTGCTAAATTGGGTTTCTTAACTTCTTTCTTAACATCATCTATTTCTTCTTCATCTTCTTCAAATCCTAATTCGGGTTTTTTAACTTCTTTCTTAACATTATCGATTTTAATATTATCATCGACTTCTTCTTCATCTTCTTCAATTGCTAAATCAAGTTTCTTAACATCAATTTTAACATTATCGATTTTAATATTATCATCGACTTCTTCTTCATCTTCTTCAATTGCTAAATCAAGTTTCTTAACATCAATTTTAACATTATCGATTTTAATATTATCATCGACTTCTTCTTCATCTTCATAAATTCCTAAATTGGATTTCTTAATAATTATTTTAGAAGTATTATTAATAAAAAAATGTTTATTAATATCATTAATAGAATTATCACCATTATAATGATTTTTAAATTTTAAAAAATATATAATTTTTAATAAATATAAATGATTATCTAAAAGATTAAAATTTATATTATATGATTTATTTATAATATTATCTATTATATTATTTAATTTATATATTTTTATAATATTATCTTTGTTTATATCTATATTATCAATTTTATTAATATAATTAATAATAGTTTGTTTAAAAATATTATCTAATTCCATTAAAATAATAATATAAAAATAAATACAAAAAATTATTTACATACATCTACCCAAGATTTTCCGTTGAATTTTTTCTCAACAAATTCAACTTCTTCTACTTCATCAAGGGTTTGAAATGAATTTTTATGAGAAATATCAAATTCCTTAAATTTAACAACTTCAACTTTTTTCTCAACTTTGATATCATTTAATTTGAAATTGTTAAATTCTTTAACAAGTTGTAATCTGTCTTTAACAGACAGACGATGACGAAACCCACAATTTTCATTATAGCAAAGCTGACCGAAACGGCAATTAGCTTTTCTCTTATCTGCGTTATCTTCGAATTTAGAAATGCCAGAAAGACCATCATATAATTTCTTGACGATTTTTCTATCTTTCAAAATAGGGAGATGAGTATAAGAACAATCAGCATCGAGACAGATACAGTTCAAATTACAGACAGGGGAAGTCATTATAACTTGAAAATATTATAAAAGAATAAAATCAAAATTTTTTAATTTTCTAAATAAATAAATACAAATTTATTTAATTTTATCATAAAAAACTTTATCATCCTTACATTTGATTAATTCAATTAATAATTTCATTTTATCTTTAAAAGATTTTTTTTTATCAATATTTTTTTTAACATTATCAACCTTATATTTTTTATTTAAAAAATCAATATTAGTATTTATAATTAAATCTTCATAATTTATCGAAGTCATTATAATATAAAAAAATAAAATATTTTATATTTCTTCTTCTTCTTCTTCAATATCAGTTTTAATATTAGAAGAAATAGGTTTAGGTTTTTTATCATTATCTATTTCTTCTTCTTCGATTTCAATATCAGTTTTAATATTAGAAGAAATAGATTTAGGTTTTTTATCATCATCATCATCTTTATTTGGTGATAATTTATCATTAATATCGATTATATTATTAATATCGATTAAATCATTATAATTTTTTTTATTTTTTAATAAATAAATAATTTTTAATAAAAATGTATAATTTTCTTCGAGATTATTAATATAACTTTTATTCATTTATTATTTATGAATAAAAATAAATACAAAAAATTATTTACATACATCTACCCAAGATTTTCCATTGAATTTTTTCTCAACAAATTCAACTTCTTCTACTTCATCAAGGGTTTGAAATGAATTTTTGTGAGAAATATCAAATTCCTTAAATTTAACAACTTCAACTTTTTTCTCAACTTTAATATCATTTAATTTGAAATTGTTAAATTCTTTAACAAGTTGTAATCTGTCTTTAACAGACAGACGATGACGAAACCCACAATTTTCATTATAGCAAAGCTGACCGAAACGGCAATTAGCTTTTCTCTTATCTGCGTTATCTTCGAATTTAGAAATGCCAGAAAGACCATCATATAATTTCTTGACGATTTTTCTATCTTTCAAAATAGGGAGATGAGTATAAGAACAATCAGCATCGAGACAGATACAGTTCAAATTACAGACAGGGGAAGTCATTATAACTTGAAAATATTATAAAAGGATAAAATCAAAATTTTTTAATTTTCTAAATAAATAAATACAAATGAATAATTATGTATTTATAATAGATTTGGATGGAACAATAATAGGGGATTGTATATATCAAGTGGAAATATATAAAATATCATTAATATTGAATAAATTAAAAATAAAGTTAAAGATAAATGATATATTGGAGGAATGTTATAAGGAAAGGACTAAATTGATTAGACCATATTTTAAATATTTTATAGAGAAGATGAAAGAGAATTTTCCATCATCATATTTTTATATATATACGGCGTCAGAGAAGAAATGGGCGGAGAAGGAGATAATGTTGATAGAGAAGATATTAAAAATAAAATTTGATAGACCAATATTTACAAGAAATGATTGTAATATAATAGAAAAGGATGATAAAATAGATTTAAAAAAGTCAATAGAGTTGATAAGGAAAAAGATAAAGGTAAAAAATCCGGAGATATTAATAATAGATGACAATGATGTATATATGGATAATAGAGATAAATTAATAAAATGTAATATATATAATTATAAATATTTTTGTAATTATTGGGATTATATACCGATAGATAAGATAAATAATAATATAGTATTAAAATATTTAAAATCGTTAATATCAAATAATAGATTAAATCCGATAATAGATAAGAAAACGATGAAGGAAAAAATAAATCATTATGATTGGTTATATCAGAAATGTAATGAGGTAAATAAAAGTAATAAGAGATGTATAAATGATAATTTTTGGTTAAGATTAACAAATATAATTATAGAAAATAATATAAGAGTATTTAATAATTCAACAATAAAACTAATTAATAATAAGATTGAACTGGTTGAGTAGTTGGATTATTAAAACGAGTACAATAACTAGAATTATAAATAAAATATAACCAATAAATGGGACCTAAAACCCATGCTAATATAATACCTAAAAATTTATCAGTGGTTGAACCATTTAAAAAACAACAAACGATAGACATTAAGAAACCAATCATACCAGCAATCCACCAAATAAGAAGAAGAATAAACACGAACATTATGAAAATAGTAGTATCTATTTTTTCTTTTACTCCTTCTCCTTCTTTTTTTTCCATTATCTATAAATAGAATTGATTATTTTTCATAAAAATAAAATATCATTAATAAAGCATCACAAACATCGTCTTTTTTTTTCTCATTATTAATAATAGAAATAATATGATTATTTAAATATTTATTTTCTAATAAATAATAGGCGAAATTAACAGCATTAATTTTATTATTTTTGTAATTATTTTTATTATTATTAATATATGAATAATTAGGATATTTTTTAGTTAAATCTAATTTATGTTTAGCAGATAAATAAATAGTTTCAATATTAAGACCTTCTAATTTAGAAATCATTTTAAAATAAGTATTAATGGTAGTTTGAATACATTTCATTTTAGAAGTCATTTGACATTCAATAAGAACTTTAAGAACATCATTATTATTCATTAGGATATCATTATGAAAGATATGATCGAGAAAATCGATAGTATTATCTATAATATTTTGAATATTAGAATTAGTATTAATATTTAAATTAATTTTATTTAGAATTTTAATTTCTAAATTATCATTAAAATGTGCTATACAATATGCCATATTTTTAATACCAATATCAAAAGAAATAACAATCATTATATATATAATTAACAATTAATTTTAAGTGTTTTAACATCACTTAAAATGGGATTATTAGGATAAGCAATTCTATAATGAATATGTTGATTTAGGATTAAACCATTTGGAATTTTATATTTATTGGGACATCTAATATTAATAACGACTTTATTATTATTAACAACGGCGACGCCAGAATTTTCATAATTGCCATAAGCATCGATGGGATTATCAAAAATTTTATTTTTATCATTATCATAATTGGATGCCCAATAAATAATTTTTGTTCCATTGGGAGCATTTAATTCGAGTTCAATAGAATAATTAGTATTAGAAGGGAAATAAACATTAGGAATAAGAGATATAGGAAAGGCACATTCACCTAAGAAATTGAGGAATGTTTGTTTAAAGGTTGAAATATAGATAATTAAGAATATGAGTATAATTGATAAAAATTTAATAAATAGATTATCAAAATTTTCGTTAGCGATAATATAAAAAGCATTAATGAAAGAGATGATAAAAATGGATATTATAAAAATAAAATGAATATTCATCTTTAATTATTGGGAAGAATTTAAATTATTGAGAAAGAGAATAATAGAGGGGATAGTTTTATATTGAATAGTATTTTTAGTATTAGTAGAGGAACAATATTTATGAATAGAATTGAATAAATCTAAAACGAGTGTTTTTAGTTCATCGATATCATTAGAGAAAACGAGATTATATTCTTTAATGATATTTTCTAATTCGAGAGAGGAATTATTGTGAATATTGCGAATAATATTAGGAGGAGGATTATTAAATTTGATAAAATTATAATAGATGACATTCATATAATAATTATATTTTTCAGTTTCTTCGATTTCTTTTCTTAGAGTATCATTATCAATATGAGGAATATCATTTTCTAAAACTAATTCTAATAATTTAGATTTAGAAATTTTCATAATACCTTCACATTCTTTGCCTTGTTTAAGATAAAATACTTTAATATCATTAATAAGTTGTTTTTTAGATAATTTAGAAGACATAATAAATATAATATAATAAATAAAAAATCATTTTTTAAAAAAAATAATTAAAAATAGATAGGCATATAGTGAATAAAAAACATAAATTAATTTTAAAATTAAGATAATTATAATTATCATTTAATTCTCTAATACATTCAACAAATAAACCAGCAAGATTAGTATAAAGAATTCTCATTTTTCCGTCATGTTTCATAACAATTGCTTCTGGAATAACTTTAAAAACTTCTTGAGCGATTAATCCAGTATATCTATTATTATCATTAACATCATTTCTATTAAAAGTATAACCTCTAATTTTAATTATTTTTTCCAAAGGATTTCGAATAATTTCGAAATTATATTTATAAGATATATCACTATCAGTAGAAATATCAGTAGTACTATAAATACTACCACAAACAATTAATGAATTATTTCTTAAAAAACTTGAATTTAAAGTTCCAACATTATTTGAACCCATTAAACAAGTTCCTGCGACTTGTAAAACGACACCTGATTCATTTCTTGAAGGGATAGATTGTATTCCTATTTTACTAAAAGAATTAGAACTGATAATATCAATAGGATTAATCCATTCTAATTCGAGAGTTCTATTATTAATTTTATTGATAGTTAGAGAATTATTTAAATTTCCTATATTTTTAGGAAATACGATATCATAAGAATTGACTATATTAGAAGTTCTCATATTCATAAATAAATTATTACTGTAAAAACTCAAACCATTATTAAAAATAGATAATCCATTATTGGCATCATTAATATTAGGATGGGAACCAATACCAATACGACCATCACTATTCATAGATAAAATAATTTTTTCATTAGAGGTATTAGAATGTGTTAATTTGATAGTATAATTAGTATTACTTTCATACCAACTATTAATATAATGAACTGCTTTAACTCCGGTTGTTAATAATGAAGGTCTAGTTAAATTAATAAGAGGTTTTTCGATATTATCAATAGAAGTTGGTATATTATGATTTAAATTAATTAATGCTTCGATAGAATTAGTAGATAAATCATTACCAATAGATAAAGGAACTAATGGATTAATATTATTAATACCGACAGAAGATTTACCAAAAAGGAATGGATTATTTAGATAATTAAAGGTAAGATTACTATAATTATAATTATTATTATTTGGAATATAACCATAAAATTCTATAAAATTGAGTAAGCAATAATTGGGAATACCGGTATCATTATGAGTATTGATGATACATAAAGCGAATTTAGTATAAACATCATAATTTTTATAATCAATTGTGAAGAAATTAGGACTAATATCATTATTTAATTTAATATTTCTTTTTTCATCAATAATAGTCCAAGCAGATGTTTGTTGTTTAAATCCTAATAATCTAAAATCTCTTATAGATGTTTTAAAATCGGTATAATTTACATAAAGGGCGTAAAAATTGAGAACAAAGGGTTGTCCGAAATCGAAGATAATATAGGCACCACATTTAGAAATACCTGTAAAATCGTCATAAATATATTTGAAAGAATTAGTATTATAGAAATCATTATAATTAACAAAATTATTTTGTGTTTTCCAATATCTAAATTTAAATTTATTAAATAAATTATAAGGTAATGTTATAATATCGATACTATCATCATTATCATCAACTTCAATTGTAATATTAATACCATTACTGAGTGTAATAATATATTTTTTAATATTATTTAAAATTGGAATAGAATTATTAATAGCAACAATTCTATCATCATTATTAGGTATTTTAATAATAATTCTGAATATATCTTCGCCAATTTCTTTATTATTAATATAAAGGCGATTAGATTTATAATTAGAATTGATGATATGACCACCAATATATAAATTAGAATTGATACTAAAATTATCAATATTAGTATTAGAATTTAATTTTAGACGATGATTAAAATTATTACTAAAATTGAAATTAAATAAACCCATTAATTTATCGACATTTGCGACATCAATAGTTTTAGTAGTAGTTAAATTAGAATTAGCATCAATAATGAGAATAGAATTAGGATTAGATGATAATAAAGATAAATTACTTAAATTATTTTTATTAACGATGAAGGTTTCATAAGTTCCATTACTAGTAATTAAAATTTGTGAATTAGTTTGAGTGGCAGTTCCGAATGTATTAATAATATTTCGATTAACATTAATAACATTAAGAGAACCTTTATCATCAAAACAAGCAATTTTATTAATTAATTGAGAAGTATTTGTTAAATTACTCAAAGAATTAAATGAAATATTGGTATCAACAAGATTTCTATTACTATTAATCATTAGAATATTACTGACATTAACACCGCTACTAATATTCAAATTACTAGTAGATAGATAATTTAAGATATTAGAATTGCCGATATTAACATTACTGGAAAGATTAATAGAAAAAGTATTAATGCCTTTTGTAAAATTTGGAAGATTTAGAGTTTCGATAACAGTAGCGGGAATAAATAATATATCATTAGTAGAAGATTGTAATTCATCTATATATATATGATTAATGAATAAATCTCTTACACCAGAAATAGTAGATTGAAAGGTAATATCGAGTAAATCATTATATTTAATATAAATTTTAATAATAGGTTCAGCACCAAAATCGATAATATAAACGACATCAGTAATACGTTGAATAGCATTAGTATTATCATAGGTAGTATCCCAATATAATTTGAATGAATTAATTTGATTAGTATTGGTATTAATTTCTACAAAAGAATATCCGTAAATATTTAGAGTTTGAAAATAATATTTAGTGATATCAATTAAAAATAATCTAATATGAAAATAATTACGATTTGCTAATGCTTTCATATTAATTTTACCGATGGAGATATAGGGAGAGGCATAAGGATTGGTTAAAGTAGAAATAATTATTTTTTGTGAAATAGAACGATTAAAAAAACCAATATCACCATTAATATCAAATGTAGAGATAGCAGTTGATTTACCAATTGCCATTTTATTTATAATATTACTATCAGGATAACCGACATTACCAATATTTTTCCAATAATAACTATATTGATTTTTAAAATCATCTAATGCGGACATGAGAGCATTAGAATTAAGTTCAGTTAAGGAACTAATAGGGACATCATTTAAATATAATTTTTTAGTATTAATACTTTCAATATTATAAATACTATTATCTGAAACTTTAATATTATCATCTAAAATGAGAATGGGCTTACATAAGATTTTTAATTCATAAATTTTAAAAGATTGGAAACTGGCAAGATTAGGGTCAATTTTAATTCTAGTGATAACGACGACAATAAATAAATAGAGATTAGAATTATTGATAGAGAATGTATTATTAAATTGGTTTTGAGTAATAGAACTAATTTTAGTCCATCTACTTTCATCTAATGAGGCATAAACATCAAAATCGAGGGGATCATTATAATTTTCGACAGAATTGACAGAGAAACCGATTGGGACAATTTGATATGGAAATCTAATTTTAATATAATGACCATAACTATTTTGAAATTTATGAATAGTAGTATCTGTTCTTGCGAAACCATTAATAGAACTATAAACATTTTCAGATTGCCAGAAAGTAAAATTATTAATATCGAAACAATTAATACAACCGAAAGAAGAGATAGCGGAAGGTTCATTTAATTCATAAAAATTAATAGGAGTTTGTGGATTAGGGAAAATTCTAATATCTGTATTTTTTAAATTTAGACAATTAATATTATCGACGGAAATAGTATTATCATTATATCTCAAACCTCTATCATCAGTATTATTAGAATTAAAAAATTTTAATTGATTATTAGATAAACCACCTAAATAAACATAACCATTAATATTAGAATATTGAATATAAGAACTTTGATATAAACTATCAAATTTTGCCATAACTTCATTATTAGAATTATCAGTTCTAAAATGTAAAAGAACCATCTATTATTAAGACTAATAGAAAAAGAAAAATAAAAAATTAACAGTCGCAATCAACTTTTTTTTCAGCAGATGATTTATGTAGTTTCCATCGTTCAGCTGCGATTTTCATATATTCATTAGGAGGAACATTTAAATTTTCAAGTTTAATTCTTGCGATTTCTTCTTTAATGAATAAATTATAAACACTGGGTGGTTTTTTTTCACCACTTTCAGATTTCTTTTTATCTTTTTTACCTCCATAAACTTTTTTATAACAATCTTGAAGAATATTTGAATAATCTTTTAGAGAATAATCATTTTCATTATTAATAGTATTTTTAAATTCTTCAATTAGATTTTCTACTTTTGACCCCATTTATTTAATTTTAAAAGGGGTCTAATGTTTATATCCTTTTGAAGAAAAAAATGATTTTCTTTATAATAAAAATAGATAGTAATGAATATTTATCAAGATTGGACACCTGTTGATATTGGCAATAAATCATTAAATAAAAAACCATCATTTACTTCACAAAAAGCAAAAAAAGAAGCAGAATATGATGGAACACCTCCAACCGTATTATATTGGACACAAGAATTAATTGTATCTCTTCAACAATTAAGAATGGCAAAGAATATTAGTCAAAAAGAATTAGCAAGACAATTAAATTTACCATCATCAACAATTACAGATATTGAATCGAATAAATCGGTATATAATCCACCATTATATAGAAAAATTTATAAATATTTGGGTGGAAATCCATCATCACTTAATTTTCCAAAGGCGAAATAAATTTCCAATCTTTACCATCATTAATAGTACCTGCTAATTTATATGAAAAAATGTAAGGATTATTATTAACACCTGTTTTTTTAAATTCATATAAATCGGTTGCTAAATCCCATTTTTTGCCATTTTTAGAGACAGCTAATTTAGGATATATAACGAGATTATTATTATTAAATAAGGATTTATCGCAATTTTTTAATTCACTAACTTTTATAGGGAATTGATTATTAATAATGGAATTAATAATTTCTTTTAAACATTTATTTTTATCAGTACTAACAGAGGTTTTAGCATAATTACTAATAATTAAATTTTTAATTTCAATAATAGCATCATAAAATCTATTTTTAATTCGTATAATTTTTGCTTCATCTTTGATTTTATAAGCATTAATTAATTCAGCTTCTAAAATAGGTTTAATAATAACATCATTAATAACAATAATACTATTATAATAATTTTTATTATTTTTATCATAATTAGCAATATTTATGATAGAATTATAAATTACATTATTTAAAACTTTAATTTGATTTTCTTGACTATTATTTAATTTTTCATTATTTTCATATAATTTATTAATTAAATCGAAAGAATTATAGATATTATTAAAATCATTTGTAATAGTTGTTATAGAAATATTAGTTTTTGGACTAGTAATATCAACAGATGAATTTATACTCATATCACCAGTATTAGCAGGAATAATATCTGTATTTTTATCAGGTTCTTCGACATTTAAGGAAATAGCAATTTTTTTTATTTTTTGTTCGAAAGAACTGATATTAACATTAATATCAATAATATTTTTTGTTTCATATGCTCTTTTTAAAGTAGTATTTAGAATGAGAATAATACCATTAGAATTTAATTCATCATAATTAGAAATTTTTAAAAGTAAATCATAAATAGTTTTATTTAAACTTTCAATTAAATCTTTTTTTTCTGTATATGTAAAAATATTATCCATAAAAACAGCTTTATAAATTTCATTTAATTGTTTAAAATTGCTTCTTATTTCTTTGATAGTATTTCTATGATTATAATAACTATTATTAATACCACTATCAATAATAATTTTCATATTTTCAATAATATCAAAAAATGTTAAATCTTTTGGTTTATCTAAAATAGGAATTAATTCATTATGATATAAATCACTTAATTTATATCTATCATAAGAATTAACTAAAAGGAGATCGATATTATTGATGGCATCATTAATTTGTTTTTTAGCATCAAGAATTTCATTAATTTCTCCTTTATCTTTTTTATATGAGTTTTTTAAAATTTCATAATTATTTTTAATAATTTCAATTTGTTTATAAGCGTTTTTACGAATTTCTTCTGGATTAATATTATCAAAACATTCAGAAATCATATAATTATTAAAAATATAAATAAGTATAATTACACCTATAAGAATTAAAAAGATTGTTATTAATGACATTTCTATTTATTTAAGATTTTTAATTTCATTTTTCAATTCCTTCATACCTTCTATTATTAATCCCATCAAATTACCATAAGCAATATTTAAATAACCATTTTCATCTTTAAAAACTGCTTCTTCAATAACATCATTAACATCTTGTGCTATTAATCCTAATTGTCTTTTATCATCACCGATTTTATTAAAGAATACACCAGATAATTTTTCAATTTTATCCATAGCATTTTCAATTTTATTAATATTTGTTTTTAATCTACGATCGGATGAAGACATAACAACACCATCAACTTTTAAATTTCCAAAAACTCTTAATTTATAATCATTAGTATTATCTATATAAGTTGTGATATTATTAATAGAAAAATTATTAGTAGTTTTGATATTACCATTAATATTAATATCATTATTTTTATCGATTAGAATTATATTATTAACATCATTAATATTTAATTGATTATTAATGGGAGAAATACCACGCCAAATACCGAAATTACCATTATAAACGCCTAATTTATAGATATCATCAATACCCCAAATATTAATAAAACCGGAATTATTAACAGATTTTAAAGTTATAAAATTATCATTACCAATATAATTATTTATTTGAAATAGATTATTATAAGTACTAATATCACTACCATTAATAATTACACCTCCATTATTAATAATAGAAGGGTTTAAAAATATATTAGAACTATTTAAAGAAATATTATCTTTATGAATATAAAAATTACTACCTACGATATGGGATAAATTACTTGTAATAGAAGAAATAACACCAGTATTATTTTTATAATAGATATCGCCATTGAAGGTTAAATTATTGATATCGATATTTCCATTAGTATTTAAGGAACCATTACTATCAATAGAAATTAGACGTTTATTATCGAGATGAATTTCATAATTATCATTAAAACTGAATATTTTATGTTGGGAACTAAATTGAGAATTAATTTTATTTTTGAGAATTAGATGAGGTTGAAATTGATTAATGGTGATAGGTAAATAGAAATCGGGATTAAAAGTTTCAAAATCATAAATTTCGTAATAATCATTTTTAGTAAATGTTAATTCTAATGTAGTAATATCAATATTATTAATTTCGATAGGATATATTTTTTTAACAATATTAGAGGATATTTTAACATTTTTTTTAAAAGAAGTTGCGTCAGTATAATAACTGAGAATATCACTTTGAATAATATTTTTCAAAAAAGAATTACTATTATTGATGATAATAGTTTTATTATCTACATTTTGAATAGTACAATTATTATTATATATATCAAAAAAATTAGAAGGAACATTTATTTCATTTCTAAAATTATAATTATAAGTGAAATCTAATTGAATATCAGTAATATTAATATTAGGAACGGGATAATAATAAATACTATTAACAACATTATAATTATAATTATAATTATCAATATTTACTAAAAAATTATTTGTAATAGTTTTAATTTTATAATCATTAGAAGGTTTATCTTTGATATTTAAGAAAGTTAAAAGATTAATATTACTATAATAATTATTTTCAAAATTAGAAGTAAAATTGCTATATGTAAGCTTACTAGAAATTAAAAGTTCATTATTTAAAGTTTGTGGTGTTTTATAATTAAGTGTTAAATTAACACCATCAATATTATAATTAACGGGTATAATATCAAAATTTGTAATTTTTGCTGTTAAATTGGGATTATAAGATTTTAGAGATGGGATTAATTCAATAGAATTGCTATCAGTATAAACGGGAATATTATCTAAATATCTATAATCTAATTCGACATTATTAAGATTAATGGAAAAATCGAGAATAAGATTACTATTAAAAATGAAATTAGAATTATTAATATGATAATTGTAAATATTTTTATCACGAATATCTTTTAATGGATATTCATTAGAATTAAATGAATAAGAAAAGGCACTAATATTATTATCAAAATTGTCATCATAATAATCGAAATGATATTTATTAGAACTAATAAATAGATTATTAAAAGGTGTTTTGATATAACTATCGATAATGAAAGAATTATCATCATCATTAATAATTTCATAATTATTTAGACATTCAATAGAAGGATTATTTTTAGTTGATTCGATTTTAACAGAAGGGACATTAATAGAAACATCATTTATTTTTAATAAATCTTGATTATTAAAATTAAGAACAAAATCTTTATTAAATTCAAATTTCCAATTATTCATTTCATTTTCGAAACCAATTCGAACAGGTTTAGAATTATTAGTTAATTTTAATAGATAATCAAAATCATCATTAATATTTATAAAACTATCAAAATAATTAATATTATTACTATTATAGAAATTGGCATTTCCAAAATTTATTTGATTTTTATTTTCAAAATTAAGACAAGTTATAAAGGGATAATTAAAATTTGGACTAATTTCAAAAATAGTTAAATTATCATTACCTTTCAATTTAAATTGAACTTTATTATTAATATCACCAATATCATTTGTATCACTTAATATACCTAATTCTATAATAGCAATATCAGGTCTTGTATGAAAATTTTTAAAAGATTTATTATAAAATTTGGTTATAATAGGTGGATAAATATCATCATAATAATCATTATTATTATAAATAAATAAGGGAGTTTTAAACGCATTATCAATTTGGATATTATTAAGTTTATTAAAAATCCATTCATCTTTATAAGAGATGACAGTAGTTTTATTAGGAAAAATACCGATTTTATTACCAATTAAACTTAAATCATTAATATCAGTAGTATAATTAGTAATATTAGTATTTAAAATATTTGATTGTATATTTGGATTAGAGAAATTACCAACAATAAGACCATTAATCATATAAGAAGAATTGCCTTTAAGATTTAGATTTCCTTCGATTTCGACATTTCCTTTAATAGAGACAGCGGTATTAAAATCATAATTATAATTTACATTAGGATTATTAATATCAATAAAATATCTTTTAAAAACAGGATTATAATAAAAATTCATACAGCTGTGAGTGGGATTATAAGTATTATCGGTATAACCAATTTGAAGAGTACCGACATTATTTTCTTCATTTTTATGATTTTTATAAATGAACCATTTATAATTATTTCTATTTTGTGTTTTAATAGGCATATCATAATCACAAAAATCAATACCTGAATAGAAAGCATTATTATTAAATCCACCACCTCTAACACCTCTATAAATTCTTACAATTGAATTATTATTAATATTAGAACTGAAATTTCTTATTTGAAGTGGTATAGTATAATTATTATTAGTATTAGAAATACCGATACCTATATGATTAAAAACGGAAGAAATATTGCCATAATTTTTAAAAGTGGTAATTTTAAAATTATTTTCGAAATATCCATCATAAGAATTGATAGCACCGACGATATTTAATGTTTTTTTATTGAGATAATTTTTATTTTCAAGATTTATATCAAGATTTTTAACATTTAAGATAGAAGAATTTAGAGAATTTATATAAATAATATTAATAGAATATTCTATATTATTTTTACGAATATAATAATCATTTGCTACAAAATCACCAATTAAATCGAGTGTTCTCATAGGAATATTAGTATTAATTCCAATTCTATTATTTTCCATAATAGCTAAATTCGGGGTTAAATATTTAAAACCTTCACAACCATCTTTATCTTTACCGGCATAGAAATAAATATTATGCCATTTAATATTTTTTTGAGTTAATATAACTAAACTATTATCGATATTACCATATAAATTATTTAATTTAGTATGACCTATATAAACTTTACTATTATCTGTTGTTAATGCTGATTTATCTTCCAAACTTAATTCAAATCTTTCTTGTTTTCTTTTAATAATATTAAATTGATTATCATATGTGTCAGTATTAATAATACCTGTGCCAAATCTTCCACTAATAGCTAAATTACAACCATAATCAAAATTAAGTCCATTGGAGGCATATGAGAGATTAGAGGTATAAACTCTATAACCATCAATAAATAAATCATTATTAACATTAATACTTTTATTAATAGTTAAATCATCATTAAAGATAACATTATTATTAAAAAAGGTTGTTTTATTAAATTCAGCGATACCATTGATAGTTGTTTCACAAGTTTTTAAACTTTCACTAGTAATTTTTTGAGAAAAATCGCCAGAACCATAAACATTTAATTTATAGGAATTTGTTGAATTACTGCCAATATTAAGATTAGAATTGAATGTAAAAACATCTTTTATAAAATGACCTCCTTTAATTTGATTAGCGTCAAGTGTTAAACCATTTTTTCTAATATAAATATCGTCTAAATGTAGATTAGATTTTTGATAATAATCATATGTAAATATATTACTAATAATGGCATATCCATTAACATAAAAACGAGGATTATTAATTTTATTATTATGAAATAATTGATGAGGGCATTTATCTCTATTAATATTAATACAATTATCAATATCGATAGACATTTGAGGATAATTATCGATATTAGTATGTTCGGGAATACCTAAACCATTAGAATATAAGTCTTCAATTTTTTTTGATGATTTAGAAATATGGAATTCTAAACCCATTCCTTCAGTAGTTGTTATATTTGCTGGTGTAAATTGATTAAAACCCATCATGCCAATAGCTATTCTCGCAGGTTCTTCATCATTATTAATATTATTATAGATACCTAATTGAATATTTTCTGCTTTTCCGTTAGGACTATCGATAACTTTGAGAGGATGTGAATTAGAATATGTAGAGGAGTAATTGCCGATAGTTAAATAGGAAGGTGTATATATATTTTTACTATCATTATAAGAATATCCTTCGAAAAAAAGGAGATTAGAATTAACTTTTGAGATTAATTCATTTAATTTTTGTGTATTTAAATTTGAATCAATAATAAGATTATCAAATTTAACAGCATTTGCGGTAATTGTTCCTTTACAAATTATATTATTATTAATATATAATCCGGCATTAGTATTTAACATTTCTCTTCTTGTAGCATTAATACCGACACCATTATTATTAATAAGAAAATTGTATTCAGTATCTAATGTATTAGAAGTTAAATTAACATTATTTCTTTGACCTACGACGATATATTCATTTAGGGACATATCTAATTTATATAGATTGCTGACATTTGCTAATCCAACGGCAATATTTTCAATATATAATTGTTTTATATTATTAGTATAACTATTCATATTACTCCTATTTAAAAATTATATATATGTTTTTAAATAAGCAATAAAATAAATTTTTCTAAATTAAGGTTCTTTAAAT
>Ga0214923_10004593_pt1 | contig 16581 bp, 11 predicted proteins | sample LL1510_MetaG_FD_177993 | JGI IMG/M metagenome (GOLD analysis project Ga0214923, IMG submission 177993) | Freshwater microbial communities from Lake Lanier, Atlanta, Georgia, United States - LL-1510 | ecosystem: Environmental > Aquatic > Freshwater > Lake | place: USA: Georgia | collected...
TGTTAAAAAATGGCCTAGACTTATAAAAAATAACTCTCTTTCAGGTGCTCTTGAAATAGCAATAATCCCTATCCTTTGATTTCCTTACACGCATTGAGCCTAGCCCGGATATTTCTTTTTTTGCTTTTTTATTTGGTATTTCGTTTTTGAAATTCAACAATCAAGGTTCCATTGTTTTCATTCTATCGCCCATCTATGTTGTCAAAATCCTCACAAGAATGATTCTTACCGTTTCTCAAATCCAAGAATTAGAACGTGCAGCCTTTCAAGAAGGCATTGAGCCAGCCAGCCTCATGGAAGAGGCAGGCGCAGGAATTGCACGTGTGATTGAGCAATTTTTTCTAGTTCCCAGAACGGCCATTATCTATTGTGGCAAAGGTCACAATGCGGGAGATGCCTTGGTTGCTGCACGCTTCTTAGCACGCAATGATTGGAAAATATTTGTTCGATTGGCATTTCCAAAAAATGAAATGGCACTGCTCTCAAGGGCACATTTAGAAGAATTAGAAGAACACTATGGTGCGCCCATTTCTAACATCATGCCATGGGATGCTCAACACACGCCTCAAGGAGTGTTGATCGTCCTGGATGGACTTTTAGGAATCGGGGCTAAGGGTGATCCCGCTCATCCCATTCAAGAGGCCATTGAGGAAATTAACATGCTCCGTTCTCAACGTGGTGCTTTTGTTGTTAGCATGGACCTTCCCTCAGGTCTTGATGGCACAACAGGAATTCCCTCTCCATGCTCTGTACAGGCTGATCTCACAATAACTATTGGTGCTGCAAAGACTGGCCTTGTCGCTGACTCGGCTACACATCAAGTAGGCCGATTAGCCATCATTCCACTTCCTCAATTAAAAATTGGCCACGTGAGCAGCTCAGCGCTTATTCTTCCCGAAGGCTTAAGAAATTTACTTTCTCCGCGCTCCTTTAATGTACATAAGGGATGCTTTGGTCATGTGGGTATTCTAGCTGGTTCACCTGGTCTACTTGGTGCTGCACGTCTTGCCTCTAGAGCTGCTCTGCATGCTGGAGCAGGTCTTGTGACCCTTTATGCACTCCCAGAAATATATGAAATGCTCGCAGTTTCCTCACCTCCTGAAGTGATGGTCAAACCGATCCAAAAATACTCAGATCTTTTTGAAGAACCATTGAGTGCCCTTGGTATTGGCCCGGGCCTTGGCTCGAAGCACCATCATGAAATTTTGGAGATTATTGAAAAAATCCCAGTACCCTGTCTGGTGGATGCTGATGCTATCAATGCCTTAGCCTCTGATCCTTCACGATTACTTAAGTGCCCAAGCCCTCGCTTGCTCACCCCTCATCCCGGCGAGATGGAAAGACTCTTTCCTGCCAAAGAACGCTCTCGCGCTCATTGGGCAGAGGATTTTGTCGAGCAATATCCTGTCACCTTATTACTCAAAGGAGCCCGCACGCTTATTGCTCAGTCCACAGAGCCTCTTCTATACAACACAACAGGTCATCCAGGCATGAGTAGTGGAGGAATGGGAGATGTCTTAACAGGGATCGCCACAGCATTGTTAGCAGCAGGTCATTCCTGTCGCAATGCAGCCCAACTTGCAGCCTGGCTCTCTGGGAGAAGTGCAGAAATTGCCATCCATTCTTCTAAGGTCTCAGTAGAATCATTAGTCGCAAGCAGCGTAATCGATCATCTCGGCATGGCTTTTGAATCCATTAGAATGGGCACATTTTAGAAAAAAATAGATTTTCTCCATCTCATCCTCACTAATTCGAGAAATCCGTTCGAACACAGAAAGAGTATAGGCATTCCAGCCTCCTCGTCACGATCAGTATGAAATATCCGGGTTAAGGTCTTAGAAAATGAGCTCTTTTGTAAAAAGACATTGCGATCTAAGCCTGCGATCGCTACAAATATTGTCCTCTTTGTCCTGTGGTGTAATGGTAACACAGTGCCCTTTGGAGGCATTATTCATGGTTCGAGTCCATGCGGGACAGTTTTTCCATGCGGGATAGTTTTTTAAGCATTTACTAAAACTTCATACTCAGCGCAGCGAGGAAGTCGTGATCTGATGCAACTTTCTGCTCAACTCTCTCAAAAACAATTTCTCTCCTTGCAGATGCAGCAGGGACTTGAGCTCTTACACGCTCCCATCATGGAGCTAAGACGTTTAATTGCTGCAGAGCTCGTTGCTAACCCGGTTCTAGAGGAAGAGTTTTTTTTGGAACCAACGCTTCCCGAAAAAAATGACACTGCTAATTCTCGCGAGGAAACACCTTGGTCAGAATTAGCCCTTCATAGAGATCACACCGAGCGGAAACAGCAATTCCTTGAATCGCGCCCTTCTCATTTAACACTCGCCGAAATTATTGAAGCGCAAACAGCGTCATTTTTAGAAAAAGATCAGCCCATCATCAAAGCCATTGCCGGTAATTTAGATGAGTGGGGTTATTTTCGAACGCATTGTGCAGAGTTAGCAGCATCTCTTCATGTAGCGGAACAAGAAGTTGAAATTGTTTTAGCAAAAATTCAACAACTCGATCCTCCTGGTGTGGCTGCTCGTGATTTAAAAGAGTGCCTCTTGATTCAATTGAAACATCAAGGTCGAGAAAATGGACTTGCTAGCAGGATTGTCAGCCATTATTTACCTCAACTAGCACGGCATGATTATGAGGAAATTGCTAAACATTTACGCGTACCCCTTTCCGAGGTACTCAAGGAAGTCGCTATCATCACTGCATTAGAGCCTCATCCAGGACGCCCGTATATGGGCTCGGAGGAACAGAGCATTGTACCTGATCTCATTGTTATTGAGGATGAGGGATTATTTGTCGTGCATCTCAATGATGAAGGGCTACCTCGAATCAGGATTAATGATGATTACAAAGAGATGTTGGCGTCGTACGCCCATAACAAAGAACTACGTGACTACCTGCGAGATAAAATCCGCCTTGGAAAATCATTTATCCATCACGTGGATCAGCGTCAATCTACTTTGCTCTCAGTGGGACGTGAGATTGTGAATCTTCAAAATGATTTTTTTCGATATGGAACCTACGGCATGCATCCTATGACCATGGCGCAGGTAGCCAAGAACCTCAAGGTCCATATGACGACTATTAGTCGTGCTGTTGCTGGAAAAACCATTGACACGCCACGAGGCATTTATTCCTTAAAATATTTTTTCACAAGTGGTATCGAACAAGAAAACGGGAAACAGATCAGCAGTGAAGCCATCAAAGCCTTGCTCAAAAAAATCATTGAAGAGGAATCAAAACAAAAACCCTTAAGCGATCAGAAAATCATGGCTCTTTTTAAGGACAAAGGAATTGATATTGCACGTCGCACCCTTGCACATTATCGAGAACAGCTAGGCATACTGCCTAAAAATTTGAGAAAAAGATAAAATTTGTTGTTCTCTACTTCCTAACCTCGTTACGATCCTCTACTGCATTGCACGCATGGGGCAGTATTCATTGTGTCGAAAAACCCAAGACTTTTAGTTATGAAGCAACAAAATAAAAATAATCCCTCCCATAGTAACGGATCTAGCGATGTTATTGCTGGCATTGTTGTTTTTTTAGTGGCACTTCCTCTTTCATTAGGAATTGCCTTAGCCTCAGGGGTGCCACTTTTTTCAGGCTTATTAGGGGGAATTGTTGGTGGTCTTGTTGTCGGTTCTTTAAGTGGTTCTTCAGTGAGTGTGAGCGGTCCTTCGGCTGCTCTTGCAGCGATGGTTGTTCAACAAATCATGCAGCTTCATTCTTTTGAAGCATTCTTATTAGCACTGTTTTTCGCAGGAGTGTTTCAAATTATTTTAGGCCTGTGCAGCTGTGGCTTTGTGGCAGAATTTTTTCCCTCAAGTGTTATTAAAGGTCTCCTGGCCGCAACAGGAATCTTAATTGTTCTTAAGCAAATTCCTCACCTTTTGGGTTATGATCCCATTCCATTTGGAGATGCCACTTTTTTTCAAAATGATGGAGAAAATACACTGAGTGAAGTTATCTTTTCTTTTTGCCATGTGCAGATGGGATCGCTCGCTATAGGAGTTATCTCCCTACTCTTTCTCTGCTTTTCTCAACGGATTAATTTTTTTCAAAAGAAATCTATTCCTACTCCGCTTTTAGTAGTTCTCATAGCTCTTGGGGTGAATTTACTGATGCGCAAATTCGGATGTGCATGGTCGGTTAACAGTACGCATCTTGTTCATGTCCCTGAAGTCGTCGACATAAAATCTTTTCTTGGAGCATTAACCTTCCCAAACTGGAAACAGATTTTTTTTTCCCATATTTATCTTGCTGCGCTCATGATTGCTGTCAGTGCAAGTTTGGAAACATTACTCAATCTGGAAGCTGCTGATAAACTTGATCCCGAGCGACGCCTCAGTCCACCTAATCGAGAACTCATTGCTCAAGGAGCAGGCAACATGCTCTTAGGGTGTATTGGCGGAATTCCCATCACAAGCGCTATTGTTCGTACGAGTGCTAACATTAATGCAGGAGGCAAATCACGCATCTCTACCATTGTGCATGGGGTACTTCTTTTTGGATGCGTTCTATGCCTGCCTAAGTGGCTTAATGAAATTCCGCTTTCGGCACTAGCAGCGATTCTGACTCTTGTGGGAGCACAACTTGCTAGACCAAAGCTTTTTCTTAGCATGTGGAAGGAGGGAGCTAGTCAATTCATTCCCTTTATCACAACCATTCTTGCCATTATATTTTCAAATTTACTTTTAGGAATTTTCATTGGCCTTGGTGTGGGTTTGCTTTTTGTACTCCACAGCAGCTTACGCTCTCCCATTCAAGAGATCTTAGAACGACATTCCTCCGGAGATGTTTTGCGTCTCATGTTACCGAGCCAAGTCAGTTTTTTAAACAGACCTTTCCTTATGAAAGCTCTCGACCGCGTGCTTCCTAAGAGCCACCTTCTCATTGATGCTCACACAACCGACTACATTCATCCAGACATACTCAGTCTTATTCATGATTATGTTCACGAAAAAGCAAAGATTCGTAATATTACCGTGAGTCTTATTGGTTTTAAAACAAAATACCGGCATTGGAAGAACACGATTCGATTTATTGATTATGCCTCACGTGAAGTTCAATCAAAGCTTCAACCTGCTGATGTGCTTAAAATTTTACGGGATGGGAATCAGCGCTTTTGTGACTCACGACCATTATTACGGGATTATCAACGCCAAATTCAAAAGACTAGTACAGCTCAATATCCTATGGGGGTTATTTTAAGCTGTATTGACAGCCGTGCTCCTGTAGAAATTATTTTTGATGCTGGCTTAGGGGATTTTTTTAGTATTCGTATCGCAGGGAATGCTGCTCATGAAAAGGAACTAGCAAGTATGGAATATGCATGCCTCGTTGCGGGTGCCAAATTAATTGTGGTGCTTGGACATTCCTCCTGCGGAGCGGTGAGTGCTGCTGTTGATTTTTATCAATCAGAAGTTTCGGCTAATCATGCAACCGGATGCAACCACCTGGAAGGACTACTTGAAGAAATTCAAAAATCTATTAATCCGCGTACCTTTTCACCCGACGTATTAAAGTCCGCTAATATTCGTAGTGACTACATTAATGATGTGGCCAAGTCTCATGTACAAAAAACAATGAAACTAATTTACGAAAAAAGCCCTTCTCTTGCTCATGCATTAGATGAAAAAAAGATTGATATTATTGGCGCTTTTTATGATGTGGCAACAGGCAGGGTCGAGTTTTTTGAAAAGAATCAGGGTGATATTGAATTCATATCGGGCTAAAAACCATTCAAGTAGAGCAGGCCGAATATTTCATAGTAACAGCATGATACTCGTCTAAAATAGATTTTACCTTTTAGTATTTATTATTTAGCATTTCTGGTTCATGGCCCTTTCCAAAATAGATCCCTCTCTTCATCAATCTAAAAAGCCTGATTGGATTAAAGTACGACTACCCTCGAATCCTCTCTTTTTCTCCACAAAAGCACTGATTTCTGATCTACGTCTTCATACTGTTTGTGAAAGTGCTCAATGCCCCAATCGTTGGGAATGTTGGAGCGGAGGAACAGCGACTTTTATGATTGCCGGAGACCGCTGCACACGCGCTTGTGGGTTCTGTGCAGTGAGCACTGCCAAACCTCTAGCCCTTGAAGAAGATGAACCAGAACGTGTAGCAGAAGCTATTTCGCGGATGAAACTCAAGCATGTCGTCATTACTGCCGTAGCACGTGATGATCTCAAGGATGGAGGGGCTCTTCATTTTGCAAAGACTATTGAGGCTATTCGCCTCATGGATCCAACCATCACCATTGAAATTTTAACACCCGATTTTAATGGCAAAGAAGAGTCACTGCAAGTCGTGATTAATGCCCAACCCGATATCTTTAATCACAATCTTGAAACCGTGGAACGCTTAACCCCACTGGTGCGCTCACGTGCAAAATATCGGTTATCACTTGATTTTTTAAAACATGCTCGCAAGCTCAGTGAACTTGCGGGAATGAAGATGGCCACTAAGAGTGGGCTCATGCTCGGCCTTGGCGAAAGCGAATCAGAAATTTTTCAAGCCATGGATGACCTACGAGAAGCTGATGTGAGCGTCTTAACACTTGGCCAATACTTGCGTCCTACTGCCGAACATCTCCCCGTTATTGAGTATATCACTCCGGAAACATTCGATCTTTATGGAGAAATTGCGCGTCGCAAAGGATTTACTTTTGTTGCCAGTGGACCACTAGTACGAAGCTCGTACCATGCCTCTGACTTTAGCGTAAAAATCCTCTAACGTACGGTATCCTTTGGCATAAGCCTTAGAGAAACAAGCACCATTTTTTGGATCGGAAAATTGTTACTATTTGTGGGGAAAGTGCTCATTTTTTCTAACAAGTCCATACCTTCAATAACGTGTCCAAACACGGTATATTCCCCATTAAGCTGCGGCATGGGCTCCAAACAAATATAGAACTGACTCCCATTAGAAGCACGGAGGGGATTGATATTATCAGGTAAGCGTGCAGCAGCGACAGCCCCCTTAATATGAGCACGTTTTATTTCTGCAGGAATAGTATATCCAGGACCACCCGTGCCAGAATTATCATGTTCGCGATAGCGTGAATGAGGATCACCTGTTTGAATGAGAGAATGAGCAAAAAGACGATAAAAAAGTAGACCATCATAATAATGACGCTCTACTAAATCTTGGAAATTATGGACTGTTTGAGGCGCCGCATGTTCATCTAGTGAGATAACAACGCGTTGAAGGTCTTTTTCTCGGCCAATACGAATGAGCATTACCGCCATAGTGGATCTCTTTGAGAAAGCATGAGGGGTCACGCAGCCACTAAGAATGAGAACGAGGGCGCAAAAAAAGAGAGAGAAATAAAAACGCATATTTATTAAAACGGAGAAAGACTATTCCTAATGGCGATACTACTCTCTCTTCCAGAGTCAATATCTCTAGCAACAAGGAATGAAATATCTTCAGCCCCTCGACGCAAATAGCCAAGCGCAATAGATTGCTTAGAATCATATTGAAGAGCAGCACTGGTAATTTTTCCTAGAGATTTTTCGGAATCCTCTAATGAATAAATGTCCATATTCGCTGTGATTTCATCTTTGGAAATAAAACCATAAAGCAAACGATTAACATGGCCCACACTTTTTAAACGAGAAATAACCTCCTGTCCCAGGTAGCATCCTTTTTCATAATCAATATAATCCTTTTCTAATCGTGCTTCCGGAGGGAGAGTTTCACTGGTGATGTCAAAACCCCAGCTTGGAATCTGTTTCTCGATACGAAGAATTTCAATCATATCGGCTGAAAGAAGACTTGTGTGAGCAGTCATCGGAAGTGAAGAAAGGAGTGATAACTCCACATCCTTGCCTGATACACCAAGACGAGAAATCAAGGTTCCTGTCATCTCATTGATTTCAGCATGGGTTGAGATATCTCCAAAAACATGAACGCTCTGAGGTTGTGAAATAATTTTTATGGTAACTTCATCAGTCACAAGATAGCGCTGGAGACGTTCTAGTACGGTGTCTCGCAGAGAAAGATCCGTTTCAATGATAAAAGCCTCCTCCTTCTGCTTAGTAATATTTAGCAGCGCAATGAGACGCCCTTTTGGAGTCAGCAAGCATGCTTTTAAGACATGCCCTAGAGAGATCTTGCGAAGGTCTGCTGTGATCTGACTATTGAGGTAGCGCAAAGCATCTGGACCAGTCACTTCTAGCCATAGTGATGGAGGCAAGAGAAAAGCTCCGCCATTCATACGAGCTCTTGTAAGAATAGCTCCATTTTCTAATGAGACCATGTTGCAGAAAAAATATGAAATAATATAAGAATCATCACTGGAAAGATATACTGGCTATGAATCGATGGTTTTAGATCATCACAAGAATAAGCTCCAAGGAATCACGGGGACAAAAAACCAGATTACAGCTATAAAGTAGACGGAATATTTTGGACCCACTATGTGATTTGGAAACAAATGATGCCTATGCAGCAACATTTCCCAGAACACTATAATCCTGATCGCCGAGTCCCATCGTTACTAAATTCTTAAGCGAGGATGCTGTTACTGCTGTTGCTGCTAGGTTCACATCATGATCTGCAGCAACATTGAGTGAGTGTTCAAGATCCTTAAGCATGTTCTTAGTTGAAAAATGCGGTTCAAAGTCATTATCTAAGATCTTTTTTAATTTCATTCTAATCACAGGAGAGTTAGCAGCACTCTGCTCCAACGCCCGAACCAAATAATCTGCCGAAATACCTGCTAACTTCAAAAGTGTTAATGCTTCTGAGAGTCCCTTGATCTGAACACCCATGATAATATTTGTCGCAAGTTTTATCATCGTTGCTGTACCAATGGATCCCATAGAAATAATCTCTTGCGAGGAAATTTTTAAGAGAGGAGTTGCTCTTTCTATAGCCTTAGATGAGCCTCCCAGATAATAGATTAATTTTCCAGCAGCAGCAGCATCACGACTGCCTGTAAAGGGTGCATCTAAAAATTGAGCACCTTTTTCTAACACGATTGCTGCAGCTTTCTCTATTTCTAAAGGACTGACTGTAGGATGGCTTAAAACAAGATGCCTTGGTGTTAAGGCAGGAGCAATCTGTGTGAGCACCTCTAACAAGGCAACTCCGTCTCGCACAAAGATCTGAATCAACTCAGTAGACTTTACGACATCAAGCGGAGAAGCTAAACAATTAAGATTAGGTCGCACTGAACGATTCCACAGAAAAACAGGGAAATTTCCATGACTTCTTAAATGAGCAGCAATACGTTCCCCAATGATCCCAAGTCCAAGAATACCGACAGAGTCAACAGTGTGATCTGCCTGACCTAAATGATCTGTTATGTTTTGCTCTGGTTGAGGGATCATCTTATTTTATCTGATAATATTTCTAATGTTGAAATAAGATGCAAAGAAAACTCTACCTTACCAGTCTAGCTTTTAGCTCCGTTTACTGGTGCTGCCGGAGCATTTCCAGGTGAGCTTTCGGAAGGACTCTTTGCATCAGATGCTTTCACTCCCGTATTTACTGGAGCAGGAGTTGGCTTGATGGTCGCTGGGGTAATCACTGCTGGAGCAGGAAGAAAGTTTTCAATTTTAGCGGCTTGTCGTAGCTGCTGCATTTCAGCCTTAAAGGCAGCACGACGCTTCTGATTTTGAAGATAGGCAATAATATTAGCTTTGACTTCATTGAAAGATGCTGTGCCGGCAGGTTTTTTTTCTGAAACCTTAATGACATGAAAACCAAACTTTGTTTTGACAGGAGTATCACTCACGGAACCTACTTTTTGATTAAACGCTGCTGTTGCAAATTCAGGCACCATTTGATTCTTACTAAAGAAACCAAGATCACCTCCACGTTCCTTAGCGCCTGGCTCTTCAGAAAGTTCGACAGCAAGCTTTGAGAAATCCTCACCTTTCTTAGCTCTTGTAATTGCTGCTTTAGCTGCCTGTTCCTTAGCAGTGACGACTGAATCGGGAGCTCCTTGAGGAACAAGGAAGAGAATATGACTAGCTTTGACCATGTCAGGATTAGCAAATTGTGTGATATTCTCATTATAAAACTTTTGAGCATCAGCATCAGTGACAACATCCTTTCCCTGAATTTGCGATTTCATCCATTTTGTTTGACGCATGGATTTTTTTAAATTTGCCGTGAATTTTTCGATGGTCTGGTCGGATTTTTTTAATTCAGCATTAAAAGCATCCGTTGTTGGAAATTGCTTTTTAATTTTTTCAATCTCCGTGTTGACATCTGCATCAGGGATTTCTGTTTCAGTAGATTTTTTATCAACGAGCTTCTCCATGATAAGGGCGTCTAAAATTTGATGATAGCCTTGAATTTTCTGATCAGCAGTGAGTGTTGCTGGATTCATATTGCTCGAGGCCACTGCTTCTTTAAATGCCTTTTCTAAGTCTGCCTTTGAAATCTTAACTCCATCAACAATGGCAACTGGGTCTTTGAGCGCGATCACACTAGAACTAGCGCCTTTAATTTGTGGGTCTACTGCATTGGATTTGTGAACCCCTAACTTTTCCTTGGCTGCTGCCACTGCTTCCTTAGCTTTAGTGAGTGCTTTTTCTGTTGTACTACTAGGACTAGCAGCTTGATTTGTGGCAGAGACTGCAGATGTCGAAGGAGCTGAAGATGGTGTTGTTACCTGGGCTTGCAAGAGAGAAGCACTTAGTGGAATGGCAACAGTGATTGTAAGTTTAAGTAATGTAAGATTCTTTTGTGACTTCATAGGTAGTAAATATGTGCCATGAGATTATCAAAAGCGCCAGTAGAATTTTTAATTTTTTAATTTTTTTTATAGATTTACATTTTCGCTGTCGTAAGAAATAATTTCCTGCTCTCTATCATCATCGCTCAAAAGTTCTAGAACCTTGTCACTCTCTTAAAAAAATGAGCATGATATACCTTGATCGAAAGTATCTATCCCTTTCTATTGTTATCTATCCAGACCGTTGTTCCTTAAACTCTCTACTCCCCTAAGAAAGCTCCCCTAAGAAAGAACGCTAGATTATCCCCTTGTAGGTTATCGTCAAATATCTGTGCTGAAGCTCACGTGGCGAAATTGGCAGACGCGTACGTCTCAGAAGCGTATGGGTAATTCCATGGAGGTTCGAGTCCTCTCGTGAGCAAGCCGACTGGATCACTGAACCATCTGTTATCCCTATCGTGTATTTATGAATCCCAAATACGTCAAAGAACTCTTTAGTAGTATCGCAGGCCGTTATCAACTAGCTAATCACCTACTCTCTGGAGGAATGGATTGTTGGTGGCGCTTTTGTGTTGCAAGGAGAGTCCAACAATGGCATCCCAACAGAATTCTCGATGTGGCTACGGGCAATGGAGATTTGGCCTTTGCCATGAGAAAAAAATTACCTCAAAGCGAAATCATTGGTCTTGACTTCTGCGTAGAAATGTTGGCCGAGGCACGACGCACACAAACCAAAAAAAACGATCTCAAAACCATTGCGTTTCTTGAAGGTGATGGACTCTCTCTTCCCTACGAAGAAAACTCTTTTGAGGTCGTCACTATTTCCTTTGGACTCCGCAATATGGCTTCTTGGGAAGGAGGCTTGCGTGAAATGCATCGTGTTTTACGCCCAGGCGGTCATCTCTTAATCCTTGATTTTTCCATTCCTACTGCTCCTCTATTACGCCCATGCTACCGTTTTTATCTCCATCATGTACTACCACGCTTGGCAGGATGGCTCACAGGAAGAAGTGACGCCTACGAATATATGGGAGGCTCCATTGAAGCCTTTCCTTCGGGAAGAGAGATGCTTTCTTTACTCAAAAAATGTGATTTTTGCAATACCACTGCTGCCCCAATGACCTTTGGAATTGTCACTATTTATACGGCGACCAAAAAGAATGCTCTCTAACCCAGATCAATAAGAATCTCACGATCCCTGGCGCCATCCTTGGGTCCTAAAATCCCCCGTTGTTCCAAAATATCGACCACCCGTGCGGCACGCGTGTAGCCAAGGCGCAGGCGCCGTTGAAGCATCGATGTGGAGGCTTTCTTTTCTTGGCGAATAATCTCAAGGCACTTGGTCACGAGCTCTTCTTCTTGATCCGTAATATCTTCCTCGGGCATGGTCGCATTGAAAAGCTTCGCTGCAATAGAGGGTTCGAACATCGGCTTGCTCTGTTCTCCTAGGAAATCAACCACCCGTCCAATCTCCTCATCGGTGACAAGTACACCCTGTGCACGCACAACCTTAGCGCTTCCCGGTGGTAGATAGAGCATATCCCCCTGACCTAACAAACGATCAGCTCCATTTTGATCTAGGATGACACGGCTATCGAGCTTCGAGGCCACCTGGAAGGCAATGCGTGTGGGAATGTTGGCCTTGATAATTCCCGTCACCACATCAGCTCGTGGGGTTTGTGTGGCCACAATCATATGAATTCCTGCAGCCCGCGCCATCTGAGTAATACGGGCAATCGCAGACTCGACATCGGCAGGAGCTGTTTGCATGAGATCTGCGAGCTCATCGACAATGACAACAATAAAAGGCATATGATCAGGAATAATGATCTCCTCCTCCCGTGAAGATTGATATGGGACTGCTTTTGCCGTAGGTGCCTCCTCTTTGAGCAAAGAGGAAGCAGTGAGATCACCATCGAGCAAGGGATCGATATTTTCCTCTTCAAGGATAGAATCAACAGGCTCCGGTTTTTTTTCCTTATTAGGCTGAGGACGAGCATTAAACCCACTAATATTGCGCACCCCTGTCTTGGCAAAAATTTTATAACGCAACTCCATCTCATCAATGACCCAGCGCAGCGCGAGTAAAACTTTTTTAGGATCCGTCACAACAGGCGTCACCAAATGTGGAAGCTTGTTGTAGATCTGCATCTCAACAACCTTCGGGTCAATCATAATGAAACGCAGCGTCTCAGGAGTATGCTTAAAAATAAGACTCGTAATAATCGAGTTAATACAAACGCTCTTACCACTTCCCGTGGCCCCTGCCACCAGCAGATGCGGCATCTGCGCAAGATCAGCAATGATCGCATGACCATAGACATCCTTACCAAGAGCTAAGGGAAGCTTCGCCTTAGAACTCTGCCAGAGATCGCTTTCAAAAAGCTCACGAATGGCCACGGTCACTTTATTGCTATTGGCAATTTCAATACCAACGGTATCTTTCCCCGGAATAGGCGCCAAAATATTAATACGCTCAGCACTCGTGGCGCGGGCCAAATCACGTTCTAAGTTTGCAATACGATCCACACGCACACCACTTGCCGGATAGAGCTCATAGCGTGTGATCGTTGGCCCCTTGGTAATATCCCCCGCTGCTGCCTCAATGCCAAACTCGCCTAGCGTTTCAATTAACATACGCTGCACTCCTTGAAGCACGGCAGGATCGGCAGGCTTGCAATCTTTATTTTCATGCGTTTCTAAAAGCCCAAGGGCAGGAAGTTGATAATGTTCTAAATCAAGAGGAGCTAATAAAGCCGCTTCACTATTGATCCCGCCAGAGGGCTTCGGCTTCATGACCTCGGCAAGAGTTAGTTTTTTGACAGGGATACTCGCATCAATAATCTTGGGCAGAGGCATATTAGTAGGCAGAGCCCCTTCACGTGCTTGTGTCAATGGCTCGTCACGCTCGGATTCTTGAGGCGTCTTCGTGGTACGACGTGAGGATGCTTTCTGAGACTTTACTGCTCTAGGACCGAGCTCTTGTGGCGTGGATAGCGAGATGGATTTCTTTTGTGCGTTGTGTGCATACTCGCTTTTTAAAAAGACATATGACTGGAAAAATAATTTTCCTAATTGTGCTAATACCCGCTTAGTCGTTGTGATGGGGTGAAATCCTGTGGCCAAAATCACACTTGTCAGGGCTGTCATGACAAACAGAAAAAGCGTACCCACTACCCCCATCGTATTCTTCCCCATCGCAAGCCCAAGAGCATGGCCAAACCATCCGCCGGCACCAGGGAGTGCTAGAGTTTGCTTCCACGAAGTAGAAAACCAATGAAAATGGTCCAGGAAATCCAAGAAATAAGCCCAGCTCATCACAAACACAAGCGACCAACCCAGACGGATCGTAAGAGGCGACTCATCACCCACAAATCGCGAAAACCCTAAACCCAGTAGCGTCGCCGCTCCGAAAAACGACGCTCCACCAAAAAGAAAAAAACAAAGCCCCGCCATCACCGCTCCAAAGCGCCCGACAAAATTCAGCGGCACCGAAGACATCGAAGAATATTTGGCATAAAAAATCCACGAAGGCACATCACGTGGGTCGTAGGAGAGCAGAGCGAGCAAGAGCAACACTCCCCCACCCATCAACACAAGTCCCATGACTTCATTCCAAGTATGTCGCGATCGTGAGGCCATCGATGCTAGGGTTAGGAGACTTCTTTTTTCCGTAATCAAGAGTGACTAAGAACCAGGCACCTCTTCTACCTCGCCCACCAAGTCATACTCTCTAGTGCCTGTGATCCGACACGTGATAAAACGACCCGCCGTCACTGGCTTCACCAAGTGAACACGACAATCCACATCCGGAGCATCCCCCTCGGTACGTCCTAAGAGCGGTGTATCAGCAATGACCTTAATCCGCTTGCCCACCTGAGCCTTCGCCCAGTCACGCGCGATTTCTCGCTGCAAGAGCATCGCCTCACGGAGACGACGCTTTTTTGTATTTCCATGAATCTGATCGGGCATCTTAGCGGCACGCGATTCCTCCTCTCGTGAATAGGCAAAAACCCCAAGCCTCTCAAAACGCGTCTCACGGATAAAATCTAGCAAAGCTTGAAAATGCTCCTCCCTCTCCCCTGGAAAGCCGACAATAAAAGTTGTCCGAATCGTTAGCTCTGGAATGCCAGCCCGAAGGCGTGCAATGAGATCCACAATATGCTTTCGACTTGTTTCTCGCTTCATCGAAGAGAGCATCTCCTCATCAATATGCTGGAGTGGCATATCAACATAACGCGCCACCTTAGGATTACGCGCAATAGCTGCAATCAAATCATCACTCCAATGTGCAGGATGCGTGTAGAGAAGCCGTATCCAAAAATCCCCCTCAATCGCACCCAAGGCATCGAGCAAACCAATCAAGCTCGGACCACGCGCCGCCGTCACCTCTTGACGAGGCCCTGCTTTTTCCTCCCACGCGTCCATGCCAAAATAGGTCGTATCTTGACTGACCAGATTCATTTCCTTCACCCCTGAGGCCACAAGCCCCTCGACCTCCTTGACTACCGACTCTATGGTACGACTACGATGACGCCCACGCATCCGTGGAATCACGCAAAAGGAACAAGGATGATTGCACCCTTCTGCAATTTTGACATACGTCGTATGGGCGGCGGTAAGCCGCACGCGAGGCGTGTCAAAATCAGGAATATAGGCGGCACGCCGTGAGACAGTCACGCGATTTTCTTGCTTCAAATCTTCGTTAAAAAGTCGATCAAAAATTTCCCCAGCACGCGAAATCTCATCCAGCCCTAAAAAAGCATCCACTTCCGGCAGCTCCTTGGCCAGATCAGCCGAATAGCGCTGAGAGAGACACCCGCCCACAACAAGCTTTTGGGCACTATTGAGACCATGAAGACGACGACGGTGCGCTTCTAAAATCGCATCGATACTCTCCCTCTTGGCAAGATCAATAAACCCACACGTATTGACAAGCACCACATCAGCCTCCTCATGCTCCTGAGTGAGTTCATAACCATGACGCGCGGCATCGCCTAAGAGGATTTCGGCATCAACGAGATTTTTAGCACATCCCAGGCTAATCAAGCCCACTTTACGTTTGAGAGAAGGAGAAAGAGACGACATATCTATGATGAGAAGGAAAAAGACAAAGAGATCAGTGGTAAGGTAGAAAGCTTGTTGCGGATGAACAAGGAGGTATAACCCGAATATTCGGGTATGATGCTGACATTTCCTGACCTTACGTAGCAACAAGTAAATGAGACTTCTTTCAAAAATCACTCATCGTGATGGAGGATAAGGAGCGTGAACCCCGATATTTCCTACTGATCGTGACAAGGAGAGCACAAAGGCTGATCGGGTCAGGCAGACCCAGCATTGTGACGCCTGGCTCTATGAGTCCATAGCGCCCAAGTCACCACTTGAGACTAAGGCAGTAGCCATAGAGCTTGCCAGTCTCCGCAGGTGATCGGTGTGAAATATCCGAGCTAGTAGACTCTTAAAAAAAGATTCTTAAATTTTTATGATGACAGAGACCAAAGATATAGAGTAGCTATAGAGGACCTTATTGCAAAAGCCAGAGAGCTTGAAAGAGCTTAAGACGAGCGGAGCTTCTTTGGCCTCTTACAATGTTAAAAAACATAACGTTAAAAAAAACCGCATCTTCAAAACCAACCTAGCCCGAATATTTCACACTAAATCTATTACGGCTTGTGGAAAGCTCTATAATTACTGCTTTGGTCTCAAGTGGTGACTTGGGCAACACCAGTGCTCGGGAGAGCCTGGGGTAGACTGCCGTAACCGTTTTAGGTTAGGGGCAGCCCATAAGGGCGAGCCGAGCTTCGCCAAGCGAGTCAATATGGACACATACAGCCCGACATCACAATCCTTCACCCGCCTTCTAC
>Ga0214923_10004594_pt1 | contig 16580 bp, 17 predicted proteins | sample LL1510_MetaG_FD_177993 | JGI IMG/M metagenome (GOLD analysis project Ga0214923, IMG submission 177993) | Freshwater microbial communities from Lake Lanier, Atlanta, Georgia, United States - LL-1510 | ecosystem: Environmental > Aquatic > Freshwater > Lake | place: USA: Georgia | collected...
CGAAAATTCCTGGCGCCTACGAGTTGGGGAGACGAGGGGTTACCCCTCCCTTATGAGACGGCGTTTGCGACGAGCGCAGCCAGGATGGCGCAGCGCCAGTCGCTCCGAGTGAACGGAGCCCAGGAGGGGCGCAGTGAACGTCCGGCGAGGCGGTACGGGGTAACCCCGAGCCGGCGAACGCCAATTCAGTGAACGTCCGGCGACGGGATATGGGCAGCCCGAAGCCGGCGGGAGCACACGTACGTTGGCAAGCGGGACGCTTGCCCCACTGGCTACGCCTTGATCGCGGCGATCCGCACTTTCGTGCCGACCGAGCGGTGGCCGGTGCGGCGGCGGTAGTTCTTGCGCCGGCGGAACTTCTGCACGAAGATCTTGTCGCCCTGCACGAGGCCTACGACCTCGGCACTCACCTTGGCGCCCTTCACGGTGGGCTTCCCGAGCGTCAGCTTGCCGGCCTCGCTCACGGCGAGCACCTCGTCGAACACGATCTCGCTGCCGGCGGGCAGGTGCCGGAAGTCGATCTCGATCTCCTGACCCTCCATGACGCGGTATTGCCGGCCGCCGTCGGCGACGATCGCGTAGAGGTGGTCGGAGCCCGCCATCGTGGCGGCGGTGTCGGTGGAAGCTGTCTTGGCCATGGGGTCTGTCGCTCTCGAATCGGGGAGCTTCGAAGGGTACCAACCGCCCGCGGCCCGGTCGAGTGGGGGCTGAAAACCCCGTCACTCGCCGGGCCCGACGGCCATTCGTGCCACCTACGGAAACCGCACGCTTCGGCCCGTGGAATCCCAGGCCTCGAACACGAGATGCTCCGGCGACACGCCGTCTTTGCCGTCGACGTGCAGCTGGATGTGGGTCTGGTCTTCGAACTGCGTGATCTCCCGCCGCTTGCGGTTGTTGATCCACGTGGCCACTTCGTCGTGCACCGTGATGTTCAGGCGGGCCAGGTCGTCGCGGCTCGCCGACAGTTGCAGCGTGCGCATCACCTCGATCGCCATGCTCTCGGCCGTCTTCACCATCCCCGTGCCCGTGCATGTCGGGCAATCGCGGAAGATGCTCTTGCGGAGCGACGGGCGAATCCGCTGCCGGGTCATTTCGACCAGGCCGAACGGGCTCGTCCGGAGGATCTTCGTGCGGGCCCGGTCGCGCTTCATCGCCTCGTGGAGCGCCTTCTCGACCCCGCGGCGGTATTTCTCCTTCCGCATGTCGATGAAGTCGTTGACGATCACGCCGCCGAGGTCGCGCAGCCGGAGCTGCCGGGCGATCTCCTTGGCCGCGATCAGGTTCATCTGATAGGCGTTCTCCTCGGCGCTCTTCTCGGTGCGGAAGCTTCCCGAGTTCACGTCGATCGCCACGAGCGCCTCGGTCTGGTCGATCACGATCGACCCGCCACCCTTGAGCGGCACCTTGCGCTGGTACATCTTGCCGATCTCCTCCTCCAGCCCGTAGCGGTGGAAGAGCGGCTCCTTGCCCTCGTAGAGCTGGAGCCGCGGAGCGTATTTCGGCATCACGAGCTCGAGAAACTCCTTCGCCCGCTCGTACGCCGCCGGCTCGTCGATCAAAATCCGCCCCACGTCCTCCGTGAACATGTCGCGGATCGTGCGGATGATCATGTCGCTTTCCTGGTAGATGTCGATCGGCGCGGAATACTTCCGCATCCGGCGCACGATGCTCTTCCAGAGGTTGAGGAGATAGGCCATGTCGCGGGCCATTTCCGATTTCGTCCGCTCGGTCCCGGCCGTGCGCACCACGAAACCCACGCCCTTCGGCGGCTTGAGGTCGAGCATGATGTCGCGCAGGATGCGGCGATCACGCTCGTCATCGATCTTCTTCGAGATCCCGACGCGGCCCAGCGGCGGCATGAGCACGAGATAGCGGCCCGGGATCGAGATGTAGGTCGAGAGCGTCGGCCCCTTCGTGCCGAAGCCCTCCTTGATGACCTGCACGAGCACTTCGTCGCCGCGCCGCAGGACGTCCTGGATCGGGGGCTTCACGCGGGGACGGTCTCCCAGCCGCGGCTTGCGCTTCATGGCCGTCCGCTGCCGGGCGTCCTCGTCGCCCGCCGCCTCGCCGGCCCGGCTCGGCGGCTCCACGTCGAACGCCTTGTCGGGGTCGAGCCCGCCCTGGCGGTAATACTGCGGCTCGACGTCGCTGATGTGGAGAAAACCGTTGCGTCCCACCCCGAAATCGACGAACGCCGCCTGGATGGAAGGCTCGATGTTTACCACGCGGCCCTTGTAAATGTTGCCCACGTAGTTGTCCTGGCTCGTCCGCTCCACGTAGAGCTCCTCGAGCACGCCGTCTTCCATGATCGCGATCCGGCACTCCTCCGGCTGCGACACGTTGATCAGCATTTCCTGCTTCATGAATCGTCGTTCCTTTCCTGGTTTCCTGTGGGCTCTCGCGTCCTGCGTGGACGACACCGTCAGCCGACGGTCTCCGAGAGCCGGCGACGCATCTGGTCGCGCAAAAAAGCCTTCACCTCACGCGCGCTATCCATCTGGAGCGCCCGTGCGGCGATCTCGCGGCAATCGGCGACCGAAACACTTCGGCACGCCTGCTTGACCTCCGGGATGGCGCTCGGCGGCACGCTCAGCTGCCGCAGGCCCAACCCCAGAAGCAGCTGCGTGTACATCACGCTGCCGCTCATCTGACCACAGACATTGGCCGGCACGCCGGCCTCCCGCGCCACGTCGAGCGAACGGCTCAAGAGCCGCAGCACCGCCGGGTCGCAGGCGTTATAGAGATCGGCCACCTCCTTGTTGCCACGGTCGACCGCCAGCGTGTACTGGATGAGGTCGTTGGTGCCGATCGACACGAAATCCACCTCCTTGATGAAGGCGTCGAGCATCATCACGGCGGCCGGCGTCTCCACCATCATGCCCACGGGCATCTTGGGATTGAACGCGATGCCGTGCTCGGCGAGATCCTCCATCACGTCGGCAAGCACGAGCCGTGCCTGCCGCAATTCGACGATCGTGGAGACGAGCGGAAAGAGCACCCGCACGTCGCCGAGGGCGCTCGCCCGGAGGATCGCCCGCAGCTGGGTGCGAAACATCGGCAGCTGCCGCAGCGACAGCCGGATGCTCCTCAAGCCCAGGCATGGATTCCGCTCCTCTTCGGGCGTGGTCTCCGTGCGCATCTTGTCGGCGCCGAGATCGAGCGTGCGGATCACCACGGGCTTCCCCTGCATCGACTGCACCACCTCGCTGTAGGCCGCGAAGTGATCCTCCTCGGTCGGCTCCCGCCGGCTCGTCAGATAGAGGAACTCCGTGCGATAGAGCCCGATGCCGTCGCAGCCGCGCGACAGGCACTGCTCGGCCTCGCTCGGAAATTCGATATTGCCCGTGAGCTGGATGCGCTCGCCGTCGAGCGTCTCGGCCGGCAGGTCGCGGAGCGTGTCGAGCTTGGCCGCCACGGTGCGTGCGGCCTCGAGCTCGAGCTTGTAGCGGGCGATCGTCTCCTCGTCGGGCTGGAGGATCACGACCCCCTGCTGCCCGTCGAGGATCACCGGCTCCCCACCGGACACGTCGGCCAAAAACGGCCCCAGGCCCACGACGGCCGGGATCTCGAGCCCTTCGGCCACGATCGCCGTGTGGCTGCCCGGCCCCCCGAGTTCCGTGGCGAAGCCCTTCACGAACCGCCGGTCGAGATTGGCCGTTTCGCTCGGCGTGAGATTGTGGGCCAGGACGATCACGGGCTGCGAAATCGCCGCCAGCGTCTCGCGCCGCTGCCCGAGCAGGTTGCGGAGCAGGCTCTTCTCGATGTCATAGATGTCGTGGGCCCGCTGCGAGATGTGGTTATCAAGGCTCTGAAACACCTTCGCATAGCGACGGAGCGTGCGGCTCACCGCATACTCCGGCCACCAGTTCTTGTCGCGGACGGCGCTCGTGAGCTCCCCCTGCAGCCGTTCGTCATGCAGCATCGCCAGATGGGCGTCGAAGATGGCGGCATACTGCTCGCCCAGCTCGGCACGGATCGCGTCGCGATTCCGCTCGATCTCCCGGGCCGTCTCGGCCACGGCGTTGGCGAGCCGTTCGAGCTCCGTGTCGACGGCGCTCCGCTCCACGAAGCGGCGCGGAATGCGGAAGCCCTCGCTGTCGAGAACGAGCGCTTCGCCGATCGTGACGCCGGGCGAAACGGCGATGCCCTGGAGTTTCAACATGGGGGCGCAGTCCGTCTCGCCGGCAGCGGGGGCCAGGGGCGGGGGGATCGTGCTGCACCCGCGGGAGGCGGCGTGCCTGCGATCAACGGCCCCGCCCGGCTTCGCGCCAGGCGGCTTCGTGCTGCTCCTTTTGTGGGTTCGGTCTGGAGTCTGTCGGTGATGGGCGGCGGTCAAATCGCCCGGAAATCGTGTCTGGTGCCGGACGTCCGTTCGTCGTCAGGTCGTCGTGTGTCCATCGTTGTTCAAGTCTGTTCGGTGAAATTGCGGTCGAAGAGCCGGCCGATCGCCTCGACGGCTTCCCGGGCATCGGGGCCCGTCGCTTCCACGACCAGCCGCGTGCCGGACTCGGCCGCGAGCGTCAGCAGGTCGAGGATGCTCTTGCCGTCGGCCCGCTGCCGGTCGGCCACGAGCTCGATCCGCGACCGCCACTTGCGGGCCTCGCGGGCCACGAGATCGGCCGGCCGGGCGTGCAACCCTTGCTCGATGCCGACGATCACTTCCCGCGAGACGGTTTCTTGGGTCGTCACGTGACCACCCCGTGACTGTCGGCCTCCTCGAGCAGATGCTCGATGTCGGCGGGGGTGGCGGAAGCCTTGAGCCGGCGGCAGAAGTCGTCGTCGCGCAACTGGCGGGAAATGTTTTCCAGCGCTCGCAGATGATCGCCCGGGCGATCGGGCGGCGACACGAGCAAGAACAGCAAGTGCACCGGCTCGCCGTCGAGGCTCTCGAAGTCGATCCCTTTACGGCTCACCGCGACGGTGCCGACGAGGCGGTCGACGCTGGGGTGCTTCGTGTGCGGCACCGCCACCCCCCGGCCGATGCCGGTGCTGCCCAGGTCTTCCCGCTTCATGATCGCCTTGACGATGCCTTCGAGTTCCGCCGGCGCGATACGCCCGGCCTCGACGAGTGCCTCCGCCATCTCGCGGATCACGCCCTGCTTCGTACCCGCTTCGACGTCGGACCGAATGGCATCGGTGGCCACAAAATCGGAAAACTTCATGCGCTGGTGCTTCTGGGGTGGGGAGGAGGAGCCGGGGCCGGTCCGTCACGACCGCTCGTTGCGGCGCGACGACTGCACATGCTTGTGGTCCCGGACCTTTTCCTTGTGTTTCCGCAACTGCTGCTCGAGCTTTTGGACGGCGCCATCGACGCTCCTCCACAGCTGCCCGGAGTGTTCACGGCTGACCATGTCGTGGAAATGCTCGGCAGAGGCCACGATTTCCACCTCCGGCAGTTCGGCGTTGCCCAAATCGACGGTCACGTTGAGGGCCGTGAGCCTGTCGAAATACCGCTTCAGCCGCGACACCTTGGCCGAGATCTTCGACTGCGATGCCGCGCTGAGCTGCCCATGCCGGGCCGAGACGTTGATTTGCACCCGATCGGTTCCTGTTCAGGGTTGAAAAAACCGCTTCCTCGACGGGAGGCAGGCAGCATATCACCCGCGCAGTGGCTTCGACAAACCGCGCGGCTCACGCGGCCCCGGGGCGTCGAATCAGACCCTTTTGCAACTGCCCGCGCCACCAGGCCGCCCCTTCGCGGCGCAGCTCCGGCAAACCGTCGGGTCGATAGCGGAGGCGATCGACCGCCGTCGGCTGCACGATGTCGCACAGACATGTGAACGCGTAGCGCCGCACGACGAGATCGCCATCCTCGAGCGCCGCGACGAGCGTTTCGGCGGCACCGGCCGCGAGATCGGCAGCGGTGAACCCGCGGGCCATGGCGAAGAGCGCGTCGGCCTTGCCGTGCGGACCTCGAGCCTCGAACGCCGCCTGGAGTTTCGCTGCCGCGTTGGCGCCGCGCGCCAGTGCCAGTGGCACGACGTCCGCCTCGAGCTTCGACCACTGCCTCTGCTCGAGCCGGCGGCCCGCCGCCTCGGTGCACAGGAGGTCGACGGCTGCGTCGAAGTCGCCGATCAGGGCGAGCGTGGAAGCCGCCAGGATTCGATTTTCGACCCGTCGGTCTGCGGCGAGGTCGTGGAGCGCCTCGTCGAGCGACGCAGCGGTGGCGAGCCGCGCCACGAGCGCTTCGGCAGCGTTGCGTTCGAGCTTGTCCACCGGCGCCGGAGCCGCGATCCACGCGGGGAGCGGATCGAGACGCACGACCCTGCCGACCCCGGCGGCCGCACTCTCCCAGGCGATCGCCGCCCGGGTGTCGAGCATGCCCTCGGCGGCGAGGCCCGCCAACGGCCGCAGGTCGCCATCCGCACCGCGGCCCGCTTGCCGCCACACGAGGCCGCCGTCGACCGCCACGACGGTGGCGCGAACCCGCGGCGCATCGACGGCGGGATCGGAGCCCGGCGCTCGGTCGAGGTCCACGGCGACGGCCGCCTGCCCGTGGAGCCCGGCGCTGATCATGCCCTCCAAGCCGCCCGCGAGCACGCCGAGCTGCGCGTCTGCCCGGCTAGCCCGCACGAGGGCCTTGCCGAAGACGAGTTCGAGCCGAGGCGCGCCGCCGGCATCGGCCGTGACGATGGCACGGGTCGCCGACTGCAGCCGGATGGTGACCCCGCCGACACGCACGTCGGTCTGGCAGCCGACGGGCACGATCAAGTCCTCGCGCGGGCCGAGCCCCGTGCCGCGCACACCTGCCGTCCAGACGGTCCGCCCCTCCTCCACCGTGCGACGCAGCACGAGCCCGGTGCTCTCGATGCCGCCAGGCGGCTGCCGCTGCGGCGTCTCGGCGACCGGCTGCGGCGACGTGACGTCGGGTGCGGAAGGAACGGCGGCGGGCGCCGCCATCGGGGGCGCCGCGATCGCGAGCGCATCGCCGTGGGGCACCCGCGGAGGCACTGCTGGCGTTGCCGGCGGCGGTGCACGGCCTCCCTCGTCACCCGCGTCAGACGGCGGCGCGGGTGCCCGAGGAACATCCTTAGCGACCGCATCGGGCGTCGGCGGCGCGGCCGCCTCCGGAACCACGGCGGCGACGGACGGCTGCGGCTCGGGCTCCGGCGATCCTCCCGGGCGCACATCGTGGGGTTGCGCCGGTGCGCCGGGGCCTGCGGGCAGGGCGGGTTCAATCGGCGCCGGTGGACGCGCTTCATCGACCGCCACGGCGGGCCCCGCTCCCAGGTCGCCGCGCCGTCCGCGCGATCTGCCGATCGTATCGACGAGCAAGGCGCCGAGCGCCACGAGCAGCGCGATCGCGGCCAGCGCGGCAGCCCACGCGGTTTGCGAAGCCCGGCGGCGGGCTGGCTCGCGGTGTGGGCCCGGCGCGGCAGGCGCCGCCTCGATCGCCGACCGGATGGCCCGTGCGTTCGAAGCCGCCTCCCGCCGTTCGAGATCGGCGAACACGATCGTCGAGTGGTGCCCCATCGCCTCCAGCAGCCGCCGCCGGCCGGCCGCATCGAGCGGTGCGGCGACTCCCGGATCGCGCGCCAGTGCCGCCAGCATCTCGTGGCAGGCTGCGACCTCGGCGAGGTGCATGTCGGATTCAATACAGATCCGTTCGAAGGCTTCGAGGCGATCGGGCTCGAGACAGTTGTCGAGGTACTCGGCCACCGAGTTGGGATCGGCTCCCAGCCCCCGGCCCTCGACCCGGGGCGCCGGGATGGTCGCCCGCTCGACCACCTGGCGGATCCGGCCGACGAGCTGCCGCGCCGGCCCGCTGGCCTCGACCTTCGCTGCCAGGTGGTGCTGTTCTTCCGTCGGGAGCACCCGATCGAGCCAGGCAAGCAGGGTGCGGACGGTCAGACGCATGATGGGCACTCCACGTAGGCGATCGGCGCCCGCCGGGCCACGGACCGGGCATGTCCTTTCTCATAAAGAGTGGCGTTCTGCAGGCACTTTCGTAACGCGGTCGGCACAATTTCCGCCCGACCCCCGCTCCACCGCGTTTTCGCCGACGCTTCGCCGATCCAACGGCCTCGAACCGCGTACTACCAGCAGGTGCCCAGGGCACGCCGCCGGGCCAGGTGCAGCCGCGCGGCCTACACTGGGGCAGGAGGTGTTTCCATGACCGCCATGACCCGGCTCCGCCGGCAAGCCATTCTCCGGCAGGCGACGGGGTACATCGAACTCGGCGAACTGCTCGTCGACACCGACCAGCCCGTGCCGGAATCGGCCCGCCGCCTGCTCGACCGAGCGCTCGGCCTGCTGGCCGAACTCCCGGAGCCGACCCGCTCCCTGCCGGGCACGAAGATGCTCGAGGGCGAGGCCCTGCGGGCGCTCGGCCGCTGGGAAGAGGCGCTCCATCCGCTCGAGGCCGTCACGGAGCACGACCCCGCCAGGCTCGAAGCGTGGCTCGGGATGGGCTGGTGCCTGAAGCGCCTCGGCCGCCTCGACGAGGCGATCGCCGTGTTGGAACGCGGCCTCGAAGCCACCCCACGGCAGCCGATCTTGCACTACAATCTCTCCTGTTACCTGTCGCTCGGCGGACGCGTCCAGGCTGCGATCGAGCACCTCACGCGGGCCATCGCGATCGACGGTCGGTTCCGCGATCTCACGGAGGTCGAGCCCGACTTCGATCCGATCCGCGCCGATCCGCGCTTCGTCGCGGCCACGAGCGTCGCGGTCTGACCACCGACGCGGATCTGCGTGCATGACGAGCCCGGCACTCCAGGAGATCATCGCCCTCTTGGGCTGTCCGGCGGCCGGCAATCCCGCCCAGTACCTCACGGAGCGTGCCCTCGCCGAGGCCGGGCTCGACTGGCGGTTCCTCACGCTCGACGTCGGCCCCGACCGCATCGCCGCCGCGCTGGCAGGCGTCGACGCGATGGGGTTTCGCGGCTGCGTGCTCTCCGGCCCGCTCCGCGGTCTGGCGGCCGCACATGTCGCCACGCTCTCGCCCACCGCCACGTTTTCCCGCGCGGTGAGCCTCATCGAGCGGCAGCCGACCGGGCTCGTCGGCCACATGACCGACGGCCGCGGTCTCCTCGAGGCGCTGCGCTCCCATGCCGAGCCCGCCGGCGAAGGCGTGCTCATCGTCGGCGCCGGTCCCACGGCCCGAGCCACGGCCCTCGAATTGTCGCTCGCCGGAGCCGCCACCATCCTGATCTGCAACCGCACGCCCGACGCCGCAGCGGCGCTCGTCGACGCGCTGTCCGGAGTCGACGGTGCCCGGGCTTCCGCGCTCCCCTGGCAGCCGGAGATCGTCGTGCCCGAGGAGGTGGGCATCGTGATCTCGGCCGTGCCGGCCGAGGCGCGGCCAGCATTCGCCGGGCTGCGGAAAGATCACGTCGTGGCCGACTTCGCCCTCGTGCCGCAGCCCTCGCCGGTCGTGGCTGCCGCCCAGCAGCACGGCGCCTGCGCGATTGACGGCCTGGAGATTCACTGCGCGAAGACGGCGATCGACTTCCACACCTGGACGGGGCTCGAGCCCGACACCGACCTGCTCCGCGAACTGCTCGACGAGTATCTCAACGCCTGAGCGAGCGCGACGTCGATGACGCCGGCGATGGGCTGCCATGTCCTCCATGTGGGGCAAGCGTCCCGCTTGCCATACGTCGTTTCCTGGCGGCGCATGTGCTAACCACCTGCACTCGGAGCCGAGGAAGGCATGCTCGAGGGATGCTTTACGGAACGGCCCGGCATCGTGCCGTCCGTTCCTTGGCCGACCTCCGTCGGCTGGTGATGACCCGGCCTTCCTGGCCTAGAACTCTTTCGTCCTCAACGACTCCCTGCGTCTGCGCGTGCCCACCGACCGACTCCGCCGAACGTTCTTGGCGCCTACGAGTAGGGGAGGCGAGGGGTTACCCCTCCCTTCTGAGACGGCGTTTGCGACCAGCGCAGCCAGGATGGCGCAGCGCCAGTCGCTCCGAGTGAACGGAGCCCAGGAGGGGCGCAGTGAACGTCCGGCGAGGCGGTACGGGGTAACCCCGAGCCGGCGCACGCCGATGCAGCGAACGTCCGGCGACGGCGTATGGGCAGCCCCGAGCCGGATGACACAAGAAGCCGGTTGGCAAGCTGCTGGGCGTGGGCGATCTCGCCGGGCACGTCAGCGCCGAGCGACTTCTTGATCTCCTCGGCCCGCACGCCGTCGAGGTTCACGCTGTTGGCGAGGTAGTTCATCACGGTCTCGAGCTCCATGCAGTAGCTCTCGAGCAGCAGAGCGATCGTCTCTTTGGTCGTGACGGCCATCGGGGGCCTTCTTCGGGTGCGGGATGTCGCATCGTGCGGGGCGGCGGTCGGTCAGGCGGCTGCGGGGGCCGCGATGCGTTCGATCTTCTTGAGCAGGGCGGCGGCGCCCGAGCGGACGTCGCCCACCGGATCGCTCGCGGCGGCCTTGAGACGCTCGACGAGCCCGGCCGGCGGGGGCTCGTGCGTGGCGTCGACGAGCAGCGCCACGCCCCGCAACGCATTGACGACCACCAGGGCCCGTTTGTAGCGCCGCGATTGGGCTGCGGCGTCGTCGCCCGGATCGGGCGGCGTGTCGGGGAGGGCGAGCATCTCGCCCAGACCTTCGTAGGCTTCCGTGCGGCCCTGCCGGGCGAGCCCCAGGGCGGCGTTGAACCGGACGTCGTCCTGCGTGTCGCCGGCGAGCGCGAGCAGCCGCTCGACGGCGGCCTCGCCCCCGAGCACGCCGAGCGTGAACGCCGCGGCCGACTGGAGCGGGGCGTCGTCGCTGCGCGACGCGGCGATCACCGCGGCGGCCACTCCATCCGGATCGGCGAATGCCCGGCCGGCGGCAACGAGGTTCGTTTGCAGCACGGCGAGGGCTTCCACCGCGGCACGGGCCGTCTGCGGATCGGAGGCATCGCTGATCCGCTCCAGGAGTGGCGTCGCCGCCGCGGGCACGGCGAATTCGCCGAGGGCCCGGCAGAGATAGACCCGCAACGTGTCCGACTGCTCGCCCGACCGACCGCTCGTCGCCTCCTCGGAGAGGATGCGGCCCAGTTCACGGGCCAGGGCCTCGTCTTGCTTGAGGGCCGCGCTGCCGGGACCACGGAGGTCGTTCGCGAGGTTGAGCGCCGCCTGCCACCGGCCCTCGTTGTCGCGCTGGAGCGTCCGCACGTACGCCTGCGGATCGTTGCCCAAATGGGCGAGCCAGTGGAATGCCAGCCAGACGCAGACGATGATGGCGACGATGAGCCCGGGCACCAGGAACAACTGCACCAGGAAGGCGGCGCTCGGCGGCTCGACGGGCGGCAGTGCGTCGTCTGCCGAGAGCGGCCGCTTGGAATCTGCCATGGGTGGGACCTGGGGCTGGCGAGCAACACCGAAAGTCTAGGGGGGCGACGTGGAGCGTCAACTTGATCCCTCCTGCCCGGGCGCCGTGTGGCTCGACGCCGAGTTGGACACCGTCGAGACGCAGCTCGCGCTCGACGAGGCGCTGCTCGACGAGGCGCACGAGGGGCTGACGACGAGGCCCGTGGTGCGCACCTGGATGGCGCGAGAGCCGGTCGTGGTCGTCGGGTCGTCCAGTCGCCTCACGGAGGAAGTGGACCTGGCGGCCTGCCGAGCGGCAGGGGTGCGGATCGTGCGTCGCCCGAGTGGTGGTCTGACCGTCCTCCTCGGGCCGGGCTGCCTGATGTGGTCGGTGGTCGAGCCGTTTCCGGAGGGCGCCCCGCCGATCGAAGCGATTCATGCCCGCATGCTCGACCCGCTCTGCGCGGCGCTGTCGCACGCGGCTGCCATCCCGGGCGGCATCTCGCGCCGGGGATCGAGCGACCTCGTGGTGCGAGGCGCGGATGGCGACCGCAAGGTGTCGGGCAATGCGCTCCGCGTGCGACGGCACGGCGTGCTCTACCACGGCACACTGCTCGACGACTTCGATCTCGATCTCATCGGCCGGATCCTCAAACACCCGCCACGGGAGCCCGCGTACCGGGGCCGCCGTCCCCACGGGGCCTTCCTGGCGAATCTGCGGCTTGGGAAGGCGACGCTCGAGGAGGCCGTCCGCGCCGCATTCGCGCCAGCATGCCGGCGCAGCGAGTGGCCGCGCGAGCGTGTGGCCCGCCTCGTCGCGGAACGCTACGCGCTGCCCGCGTGGACCGACCGCCTGTAGGGCCTGGCGCGAGCAGGCAAACTGGCGAGACCTGCCGGCGCATGCGGTTTGGAAAGACTCCCGCGCCCTCGATCACCCCGCGGCGTTCGGCGTGCCGATACCTCTGCATAGTGGAGGGAATCGGGGCTTTGGACCGGGGACCGGCCCGGAAAAGTCGCCTACCGTCGCCCGAAACGGCCCGGTATGGTTCCGCCTCCGATCGACAGGAAGTCGTTCGACACGCCCGCAACAGGAGGTTGCTTCCCATGCGACTGAACATGCATGCCGCCGACGTGCGGCACATCGTCTCGCGATACTTCCTCGAGTTCGGTGCCGACGCCATCGACGTGGCCGACGTGCAGGAAAACATCCGCATCGATCGCGGCCGCTGCGTCGCCCGGTGCTATCGCGCGGCGGAGATGTTCGCGATGTGGCTGATCGACGTGGGCGTGCTGCAGTTCTACGACGCCGACGGCGAGATGCTCCACACGGTGAACCTGTTCACCGAGCTGCAGCCGCAGCGGGCCGCCGCCTGACCGAGTCTGGCGCCGGGGCCGGGATGCCTGCTTCGGACCGCGAGGTTCCGAGCCGATTCGTCGTGTTGTTCCGTGTGCATGGGGGCGGGGATGATGCCGCGTCGAGCGAGTCAGCCGCAACTTTCGATCGTGATCGCCGCGCCGTCCGACGTGGCGGCCCTCGAGGACACGCTCGTGAGCGTGCTCGAGAAACGGCCCGCTGGCTGCGAAGTGATCGTGGCCCTGGGGTGCGCGTACGACGATCCGTGGAACATCCGCGACGAAGTAACCTTTGTGCAGGCGCCGATCGGCTCGAGTCTCGTTGCATGTGTCAACGTGGGCGTCGCTTCGAGCCGCGCTGACGTGACGCACATTCTCGCCGCGGGCTGGCGGGCCACGGAGGGCTGGACGGAAGGCCCCCTCGCGCGATTCGACGACGAAGACACCGCAGCGGTGGTGCCCCTGACGGTGTCGGCGGACGACCATGCCCGGCCCGTTGCCGCGGGCATCCGTTGCCGGCGCGGCGGCCGGCGGGTCGACGTCGCGCCGTCGCGCGGCACACCGCGGCCGGACGGCCCGGCGCTCGAGGCCGGTTTCTGGCGAACCGAGTTTCTCAGGCACGCCGGCCCCGGATTCTCGACGGCCTGCGGCGACAGCTGTGCCGACGCCGACATGGCCGTCGCCCTCTCACGCAGTGGGCGGTCTGTCGTGTTCGACGATTCGTCGCGCGTGGTCGCCGGCCCCGAGCGCCCCCGCAAGGGCGCGTTCTCGGCAGGGCTGCACGCGGAACGGCTCTTCTGGCGATCGATCGCCGGGCAATGGCTGCCCTGGGCGCTCGTCGCGCATCTCATGGAAGTGGCTCGGCACGCTCTGGCACGTGCCCCCTTTGGCACGCTCCCCATGCTCGCGGGCCGGCTCGTGGCCCTGATGCAGTTCGGCTCGTACCTGCCCCGCTACCGGCAACTGCGGGCGCTCATGCAGGCCCCCCGTGCGGACGCGGCGGCGGACGACGTGCGGACGATCCGGATCGACGGGCCGCACGGTGCGGCGACCGCGCCGAAGCGCCGGCCGGAGGCCGCGCCGCTGCGACGCTCGGCGTGAGCGTCGTAGCGCTCAGAAGGCATGCCCGCCGGGCCGCCGAGACGATCCTTTTTTCGCGTTCTCGAGCCTGTTAGACTGCGCCGGTTCGCTCCCGTAGCTCAATTGGATAGAGCGTCAGCCTCCGGAGCTGAAGGTTACAGGTTCGATCCCTGTCGGGAGTACTCGGATGGCGTCGTGCTGATCACGAATGCTGCGGTTGCTCGCGGCTTCCCCAGCGATGATCGATCTCGCTTCAGACGCAGTGCGTGCCGATCCCTATCCGGCCTATGCGGCGATTCGCGAGGCGGGCCCGGCAGTCCACGACGAGCGGCACGGTTGCTGGTATGTCGGCCGCCATGAGGACGTGCAGGCCGTGCTCAAGGACACGGAGTCCTTTTCCAATGCCGCGGCCGGCCCCGAGCCATCGCTGCAAGGCGCCGACGGAACGCACCACCGCTCCGCCCGGCAACTGATCCAACCGCTGTTTTCCTCGCAGCGTATCGTGGCCCTGGACACCGCGATTGGCGACGTCGCTGCGGAGGTCGTCGGCCGGCTTCACGGTCGGGCGTCATGCGAGTTCATGAGTGAGGTGGCGGGCGTGCTTCCCGCCCGGGTTCTCGGCTGGATGCTCGGCGATCCTGCGCTCCAGCCCGCCGTTATCCGTCGTTGGTCGGACGCGATCATCCTCGCGGGCGACGAACGTCATCGGGCCCGCAAGAGCGGGGGCCGGCATCCTGGCGGGGACACGCGCGGGTGGCCCGAGGACATGACCCGGTGCGAGGCCTACCTTCGCGACACGCTGGCCCGAGCAGCGGTGCGGCCGACGGGGGGTTGGGTGGCGGACCTGCTCGCCGCGGAGCACCGTGCGGGGCGTTTGTCCGAGGATCGCTTCGTGGATATCGCACTTCTGCTGATCGTCGGCGCGACAGAGACCACCACGGCACTGAGCGGAATTGCCGCTCAGCGACTCGCCGTGGACCAATCCCTCCAGGAGCGACTGCAGGAGCATCCAGATCTGATCGAGCCGTTCGTCGAAGAGTGTTTGCGCTTTGAATCGCCGGTGCAGCGAAGACCCCGCATCGCGATGCGGGGGGCTCGGGTTGACCGCGTCGAGTTGCCCGAGGGTTCGATCGTAGTGGCGCTGATCGGTTCCGCAAACCGTGATCCGACAGTGTTCTCCGACCCGGATACCTTTCGTCTGGGAAGGGATAATGCCCATCGTCACCTCGCCTTTTCGATCGGTCCGCACGTGTGCCCAGGTGCACAACTCGCGCACCGCGAAGTGCAGGCTCTGATCGGAACCATGGTGCGATGCCTCCCTCCCTTCCGTCTCGCAGACCCGGACACGCCCCTCGAGCAACCGGTGAACCTGAATCTGCGCGGTCCCCGACGGCTGGAACTCGTGTTCTGATGCTGCAGGGATTCTCGGAAGCGCTGGATCTCGCACGGAAGGTCAGTCGCTGGGATGAGTGGGCGACGTCGAAGATGCCGCTGGTCTTCGCCTGTGCGTATTACGCCATGCTGGTGCAGCGGCAAGCCACCCCGGCAACGATGCTCGTCCAGTCCGCGTGCCTGGGGCTGGCTCTGTGCCTCTACGCCGCCTTCGGATACATGGCAAACGCCTGGAGTGATCGGCGGGTCGATACGCTCGCGGGCAAGCCCACCCCCCTCGCGGCGACCGGCCCGCTTTGCTCCGCCACGCTCGTGGTGTTGGTCTTCGTGGCCGGTGCGGCCAGCGTCCTCGTTCTCTTCAGGGAAAACCCGGACCTGCTGGCCCTGTTCGGGGCCGCCTATCTGGTGGCTGCGCTGTATTCGCTGCCACCGGTGAGACTCAAGGAGCGGGGGATGGCCGGATTGTGTGCCGCAGCGGTCGCCCAACGCGTTCTTCCCGCAGCGATCGTGTTTCAGGCATTCGCGTGCTGGGACGCCGCCGCAGTCGCCCTGACCTGCCTGAGCGGTTTGGTGGGGTTGCGATACATCGTCGTCCACCAGTTGCAGGACGTGGCCCGCGATACGGCGACCGGCGTGCGGACCGTGGCTACGACCCGGGGCTCGGGCTGGCTCAGCGCCCTCCAGAGCAGATGGTTTTTCCCCCTCGAAGTGATCGCCCTGGTGGCCTCCACGGTTCTCATGGCCCGACGCGTTCCCTGGCTCGCTTCGGCGGGCGTCATCGACGTGGTGGTGACGTGCCTCCAGGGTCTGACATCGCCCGGGGCCATGGCCCGGCTCCTGTCGCCCGTGTCCTACAAGGTGTTCGCCCTGTACTACAACGTGTTGCTGCCGATCGTGGCTTCGCTCGTGCTCGCGGTTCGGCAGCCCGAACTCTGGGCGGTGCCGATGTTCACGATCGTCTGGCTTTCCGGCGAGATCCGTCAGCAGTGGCCCGCGCTTTCAACCGGGCCGGGAGGGAATGGTGACGCTTGATGCGGCGGTCCAGCGGGGGGTGAAATCGCTGCAGGCGTTGCAGGAACGCGACGGAAGCTTTCCGTTCCTGGAACTGGATCGCGAGGGTGGGCCACGCGAGTGCCATCGGCTGTTCTCCACGACGGCCGTCCTGCTCGCCTGTGGCACGCTCCTGCCCGCCACCTGCACCGCCCAGGCGATCGACTACGTGCTGTCGTGCCGCCGTGACGACGGCATGTGGCACTTCGATCCGTCCCTGCCCATTCCGGCCGACGCCGACGACACGGCGTGCGCCCTGGCGTGTACCGCGATCTTTCGCCGGGGGGCGATCACTCGCGACGACGCGGCACTCCTGCGGTCATACTGGCGGCCCGACGGCGGCCCGTTTCGCACCTGGCATGGGGATGACCCGGCGTGGCTGGGACGCGAACGTGACGACCCGGTGGTCAATGCAAACGTGCTGTTCGCGCTCAGGGTGCTCGACGCCAACCCCACGCTCC
>Ga0214923_10004595_pt1 | contig 16578 bp, 11 predicted proteins | sample LL1510_MetaG_FD_177993 | JGI IMG/M metagenome (GOLD analysis project Ga0214923, IMG submission 177993) | Freshwater microbial communities from Lake Lanier, Atlanta, Georgia, United States - LL-1510 | ecosystem: Environmental > Aquatic > Freshwater > Lake | place: USA: Georgia | collected...
GTGTTTGTGATGGTAATTGTGTTGATAAGGGCGATTGAGTCATTGGTTGTGTTTGTGATGGTAATTGTGTTGATAAGGGTGATTCAGTCATTGGTTGTGTTTGTGATGGTAATTGTGTTGATAAGGGCGATTGAGTCATTGGTTGTGTTTGTGATGGTAATTGTGTTGATAAGGGTGATTCAGTCATTGGTTGTGTTTGTGATGGTAATTGTGTTGATAAGGGTGATTCAGTCATTGGTTGTGTTTGTGATGGGAATTCTTTTTTAATTTGGCTTAATATATCAGGTGGAATTTGGCTTAATATAATTGGTGGTAAATTATTTATTATTGCGGGAACAGCGGAAGCCTGTTTTTTAAGATTATTTAGTAATGCATCATTATATTGTTTAAAATCAAAACCAAAATTTTCTATATTAGATACATGGCTATAATTTCCTTCTGCTGTATATAAATATTTATCATCTAAAATATTATTATTTATATTATTGTTAATTGTATATTTACTTATACAGTTAGCATCATCAGTATATTGATACATAATATATATATATATATATATATATAATAATTATAAATAAAAGTAACTATTTTTATTTTTGGGCATATTTAGTATTATCTGTTCAGATTAATGTTTAGTATTAACCTTATTAAAAAATAATAATAATTAATAAACGAAGTTAACAAAGTTCTCAATATAAAATAATTATAAAACTTGTTTCCGTTTAAAGAAGGAAGCTTTATTTATTTTATTCTATTATAATTATTTTATATTGGGAACTTTGTTAACTTCGTTTTTTATTTTTTATTGGGAACTTTGTTAACTTTGTTTATTAATTATTATTATTTATCAATAAGATTAATACTAAACAGTAATCCAAACATATGATACTAAAAATGACCAATAAAAAAATATTTTATCATTTATAATTAAAAAATTAATAATTATATTATTGTTATTTTCAGAAAAATAATAAAAATTTTATAAAAATAAAACTACGTTCCAAAATAATTTTTAAATCTTAAAATATTGCATTTTTAAAGAAATTATAAAAATATCAATAATTAAAATATAGTTAAAACAAGCTTTATATTATATAAAAAAATAATAATATAACTTATTGTAAGTGTAAATTCATTTATGATAACTAAATTAAATATTATAATTAAAAATAAATAATAAATATAAATAGGCAAGTTAAAAAAGTTTCCTAATTATAAATAAAAATTGGGAACTTCGTTTATCAATCAATTTCATAAAAAAAATAATAATAACTATTAATAATATTTATATAAAAAAAATAAATTATAAAAATTTATAATTTATTTTTTTCTTCATATGACAAGAAGGATAAAATGAGGTGCGAAATACCACTGTACAAATTTTTCGCAACTCGGAAGTCGCATGACAAAAGATACCAACCACTACAAAAACTTCAAAAGGACAGGCAACAGACCGCTTTCATCTAGGGGCAACAGATCACTTCCGTCTAGCAGAAGTTCAGGTTTTTCGCAACTAGGGAAAATTACGCGCACTTTTTGCGTGTGCTTTTCTATTTCTTCCCTGACAGAAGCCAACTCTTTTTTGTGAAAGATAACTTTTTTCTCCAGGTCGACCTTCACAGGACTGTCTTTTAGTATATTGTATATAAGTAGCGCATTATTAACACTTTCCCGCGCTACCCACAGTTCCATTGATGAAGGGTGCAGGTTTTGGTTCAGCAGACTTTCCAGTTCGGCATGTGCAGAAGAAAGAACTTCCATATTTTCGTCTTCATGCTGTCGGTACTCGGATAAATCGGCGCAACTTCTCTTCATATCTTCTTGTGCGTCATTCACCTCCTTCAGTAACTTATACAAAGGCCCACAAATGCTCAGCATTCTCTTTAATTCATTCACGCTCATCATTTCCACACCCAACAAATGTGGAATAAAAACCACGACAAACCAAGAGCCAAACAATAGCTACAGTCACAAGTGCGGAATAGATCCACAGCAATCTTGAGCCAAAATGGCTACAGTAATATTGTTTGTATAAAAAAATAAACATACACTTAAAATATCATTTTTATTTTTATCTTCAATGAAAATATAAAATTTTTGAAAAAAATATGAAATTAATTTAAATCTTAAATTAAAATATTTTGGAACGGAACATAGTTTATTTTTATTTTTCTGATTTTAAATCTTAAAATATCACATCTTAAGATAATTTTTGGAACGCAGTTTATTTTCTATGAAAATAACAATAATTGATAAATATAAATTAAAAGAATATAAATATATTAATTTTTTAGAAGAATTTTATTTATTACCATTGTGTGGATCTATGAAATATATTAATAAATTTACTAATGAATTTATAAAAATAATAATTAATGGTTTGCTATAATAAAAAACCAAATAATAAAACATATACAATATCTTTTAATTCTAATCATATATTTTATTTAGATTGTAAAACTAGAAATAGTAAAATACGAACTATATTAGAGTCATTTTTATAAAATGTAAATAAAGGAAACGATATTATAACGTAATAATTTTTAAATTATTTCTATATTATTAATTTCATTAGTATATAAATCTAATTCTAATTTTAAATGATTTAATTTTTTAGTTCTTTCATTTATTGTATAATAATTATTAATATAATTATTATAATTAGATAATTTAGGTAGATATTAATATTTATATTATTTAAATTATTCATATAATTATTTAAAATACACATAGCCTTACTACTATTTTGTATACATTATATTATAATTTATATGTTTATCTTGATTTTTTATTGTATTTATAACATTACTAGCAACCATATTAGAATCCTTTAATTCATTTACTAATTCCTTATTGAGTAATATAGTTTCTTATATTCAGTCATAATTATAAACCTTAAGCCAAAATGGCTACATAGTTTAGTAAAATATTTTCATTGCGGTAAAATTTATATTTTATTCCAAGTTAAAAAAAATAAATAGCATTAAATAATAATAATTTATTAATATTATTTTGATAATATTATATATAATGAATTATATAATGGACGTGTTTATTATCATCTGTTATGATAGTATTTATTATAACATTGATAAAAATAATAATATAAATAAACTGGCTTTCTACACATGTTTATTATTATAATTTATAATAAGCATTGTGTTAATTATTAAAATATATTTTGTTGATTATTAATTTAAATTATTATTAAAACTAATAAATGAAGTTAACAAAGTTCCCTTTAAATAAAATAATAAAAATCACAATTATTTAAAATCATTAGTTTTTAATTTTTAAATAAACTGATAATAAACAGTAATGAAACATAATATACTAAACATGTCCAATTTATTTAAAGACATATTTATTAAGCTTAAATTATATTTTTAAAAATATAATTATACTTATATTATTATTTTCAAAGAAATTATAAAAATTTCAAAAAAATTAAACTAAACTACGTTCCGTTTCAAAATAATTTTGTAAACCATAAAATAAAATATTTTATTTTTTTTTAAATTTGTATAATTTCTATTAGGATACAATAATTAAAGATAAATCTTTTTGAAAATAATAATAATCATAATTATTATTTTTTATTAAGCTGAAATCATATTTTAAAAAATATAATTTATGGTCAACAAATAAATAAAACTATAACTATAAATTATTATTTCTATATATGTTTATTATTATAAGTTATATTTATTTCATTCATAATTATTAAATTATTTATTATTAATTTTCATATTATATAAATCATTAGTTTTAATAATAATTTTAATTATTATTAAAATTAATAAAATAATAAAGAACTTCGTTAATTGCAGTTATTTAAATTATTAATTTTAAATTTTTAATAAGGTAATAATAAATAAAAAAAATATTTTATAATTTATCTGATAACAATAATAATTCTAAATATTTCAATAAAAATATACAAATTTCAACTGTCTAAACTTTTAATAATATTATTTTTAAAACAAATGTTATATTTGTTTTTAAATTCAGTCCACATATTATATATTTTAGTATTTTTCATTATATATCGTTTTCTATAATATTTATATTCTTGATTATAAATCCAAAAACTTAATTTTTTTATATATATATCTTTATCAGATAGAGAAGGTAATTTATTATACATAGAAATATATTGTTCCGCTTCTATATATTTAGTTGTCCATATTACATAATTAGTATCAAAATAAGTTTTATAGTTATTTAAAAATGCATTCCATTTATTATGTATGTGAGAGTCCCAAATAAATTGTGAAGTTTTCTTTTTTAAATATATATGATATTGTTGATTAATCCAAATACCTAATTTTTTTATGTGTATATTATTGCTATGCATAGACGGTTTTTTTTTATATATATCTATATATTTACATACTTCTGTTAATTTATCTAACCATATTAATTTATCATTATTAAAATAATCTTTATAATTAGTTATAAATTCTGTCCATTTATTATAAATATCTATATCTTTCATTATATTTTTAGTATTTATATAATAGTCTTGTTGTTTTAACAACCAAATATATAATATTTTATTATTATCTTGAATATTTCTATCTGGTAATTTATGATTCAATTCAATAAAATGTATTAATTCATTATATTTTTCTAACCATACAACAATATTATAACCAAAATAATTTTTATAATTATTTATAAATTCAGTCCATTTATTATATATATTGTTATTTAGCATAAGTGATTTTTTTTTTATATAATTACGTTGTTGTAATATAATCCATAATCCTAATTTTTTTATATTATTATCCTTACTAACTGTAGATGGTGATCTTTTATTTTGATCTATATATGTTTTTACTATTTCTAATTTATTATACCATAATAAAGTATCTGTATTCTGATTTTTAAAATATTCTTTAAAATAATCTTTATAATAAGTAATAAATTCTATCCATTTATTATATATTCGTTCATCATTCATTAAATATTTTTTTTTTAAAAAATTTTGTCTTTGAGTATTTAACCATCTTCCCAATATTTTAACTTCATGATTACTTTTATTGTATTGTGATGGTTTTTTATTATTTTTATCTATATATTCTTTTACTTCTAATAATTTATTAATCCATATAATAACATTATCCATATTAATTATATAAACTAATATATCTTTATAATAATATTATATAAAACAATATTATTATAAAAATATATTTATTAATATATATAGTTAAATTATAAGTATTACAAAACACTAATATATAAAAAATATTTTAATTTATGAAATTAATTATAAATAGATATGTTTATTATATATTTTATATTAAAAAAATAATAATATTAAGGCACAATAATAACTTATACTAATAAACATATATAGGAAGCATAATTTATTAATAAGTTTATTTTTAATAAGATTATAATAAACACTAATTATAACATATGATAATAAACATGTTTAATATATAATATTTTATTTTTAATATTTTATTTAAAAGATTTTATAGTTATTTATAATAATGATTAATCCATTTGAACAAAATGTATTACAAGACAATGATATAAAAAATATTATAGATAATAATATTTTTATAGAAATATGGATGGAAAAAAATAAAAAAAAAAAAATTACATATATAACTGGATGGAATTTAGAAGATAGCTTACTTAAAACACATATACAAAATATTAAAAGAAAACATGGATGTAATGGAACATTAAAAAATGATAAAATGTTAATGTTCCAAGGTAATCAAATTATAAATATAAAACAGTATATTATTAATAATGGTATTGATATAAATAATATTCATATAAAAGGCTAATATTATATATTCAATAACAATATATTTATATTCAAATGATTTAGTTTAATATTATTATTTAATATTATTGTATGAAAATTGTTTTGATAATAAAGTAAGTGTTTAGCTAAAAATCCTAAATTAATAATATATTTTAAATGAGGAAATATATCTCTTATTCTTAAATTAATACGTGAATTAAATATTATTAATTGTAAATTTAATATACTAAAATTAATAAATGATAAATATGATGAATCATCAATATTTTGTTTATTAATATTATATAATAGATATAACATTTTTCCTAATGATATTAAATTTTCTTTTGATAATTTAATTGGTGTATAATATAAATTATTAATTTTATTTTCTATAAATAATGTCCATTTTATAAAATCTTTTTCATTTTTTAAATAATTATACATTTCTAAAGGATTTTCTATTATTTGTTTAACTTTTAAATCAAACGAATCGTGAAAAATATTTTTATTAATTTTATTTTGATAAAATATAATATCATTATTTTTATAAAAATATTCTAAATAATTTAATTTTGTAGGTAAGTTTATCCATGATATTTTATAAGATAAATCATATAATAATAAATTTATACTAAAAATATTTTTAAATTTTTCATACATTTCAGTATTAATTAAATGTTTAAATAATAAAATAGATTTTTTATTAGAATTACTTAAAAATAATTTTATAATTTTTCTATTTAAATAATCATTATAACATTTTTGATTATATGTAATATTAATATAATTATTATTTATTATTTGTATTAATGTTTTCATTAAATTTAAATATAAATTTTTTAATTTAAAGGGAATAATATCTAAATATATATCATTAATATTAAATGATTGGTTAAATATTATGTTTCTATTATATAGACTAACATATATGATACTATCAAAAATATCATCTAGTTCGCGTCTATTATTTATTAATGGATAATTATAATAATTAAATAAAATAGATAATATATTATAAATTTGATTAGAATTATTAGAATATTTATCAATCATAATTAAAAATGAATCTTCATTTATTTGTTGATAATTTAATAAGGAAGTATGAGATAATATAAAATTATCTAATTTATTATTAATAAATGTATAATATATTAATAAATTGTAATCTGTTATTTCTAAGTGTTCTTTAAAAGTTTTATTATTTGGATATATATAATATATAAAATTATCAAATTCAATAGAAACTTTTTTATAAAAATTATAATTTTTTGAATTATTATAAATTAAATATAATTTAATTATATCTAATTTATTATTATTTGATAAATTATTATAAGTAATAATATATGAATAATAATTATCTATTAAATCTTTAAAATTATAATATTTTAAATTATATTTTTTATATAATATTTTTTCTAAATTATAAAAAAAATCAAAGTCATTATCTATTTTTATATTTATGGAAGATAGTATAATATATGGATGGAATATATATTTATTTTCATAGATTAATAATAATAATGGTAATTTTAAAATATAATAATATAATCCATTATATAAATTATATATAGGTATTTTTATTTCTGATATATTTTTTAAATGATTATTATAAAAATCTAATGATTTAAATATTATATTCTTTGTTAGAAGTATATTTTTGGATTCTGGTTTTTTAATTGAAATTAAAATTTGATTATCTTGTTTAGATATAAGTAATTTTTCTAATATTAATTTATTATCTATATTAATTAAAAACTTATGTATCATAACTAATTATAAATATAATTATTTTTTTAAACTAATATAAAATAATATAGAAATTTTATTATTATAAAATTTAATAAATTTAAAAAAAAGATATATTCTATATAATAATTATGAATGTATATATCGAGGGCGACAAAGATTCTGCTTTTACATCAAAAACAGCAATTAAAAAATTTAAAAATGAATTAAAAAAAAATAAAAATATAGATTTAATAGTTTTACAAAAAAAATATATTCATTATAATTATAAACTAGAATTAATTAATAAATCTGACGAAAATATCACAATTAAAATAATATTTAATGATATTATTTATAATCCGGATTTAGATATTTATCATACCAGATCTGATTTTGAAGAAATCCTTAAAAAAATAAAAGTATCTTTGGATCCTTATATAAAAGAACTTATCACAGAACTTAATATAGAACATAACACAGAACATAACACAGAACATAACACAGAACTTAACATAGAATATAACACAGAACATAATACATAAATATTATTAATTCATTATCTACATTAATTAAAAATTTATGTAAATTTATGTTTATATCTAATTATAAATATATTATTTTAAAAAATAATATAGAAATTTTATTATTATAAAATTTCATAATAGATTTTTAAAGAAAGATATATTCTATATATTAATAATTATGAATGTATATATTGAGGGAGATAAAATAGCTTTTACATCAAAAACCGCAATTACTAAATTTAAAAATGATTTGAAAAAAAATAAAAATATAGATTTAATAGTTTTACAAAAAAAATATATTCATTATAATTATAAACTAGAATTAATTAATAAATCAGATGAAAATATTACAATCAAAATTATACTTAATGATATAAATACTCAAAGTGATACACCAAAAAAAACATCAGAAATTAAAACATTATTAAAAAATAAAATTAAAGATATGACAGATATAAGAAAAGATAATATTGATAATACTAATTTAAATAAATTATATTTACAATTGAAAAAACAAAATTCTAATTTTCCATTACCGCATCCCGATGAAATTTTAAAAAATCCTGAAAAATACGAAAATATTGTTAAATTAATTTTAAAAAATAAAGGTTCACTTCCAAATAAAAAAAATAATATATATATAACTTTTTTTAAATTATTAGCAGAAAAAATGAATATTAATACTGATCCTGAAATAGATGATAATAATAATAATAATAATACTAATACTAATACTAATAATGATAATAATAATAATAATAATAATAATAACATTGATATTTTTTATGAACAAACTATTAAAAAAAATATAACAGATAATATAAAGTGTGTCGTAAATTATGATAGTGATACAGAAGAAGAAATATAATATATATGTTCTTAAAATATAATTTTAAATATTATTTTTTTTTATATAAATAATATGTGTTTATATATTTTTTTTTATATATATTTAGTTATATGTCTACATATTATGAATTATTAAATATAAATTATGATGCGTCTGATGTAAACATAAGAAAAGCTTATAAAAATAAAATTGCATTATATAAAAATAAAATATTAACTATTGAAGATATTCAACATATTAAACAATTAAAAATAGCTTTATTTATTTTAGAAAATACAGAATTACGTAATAATTATAATAATATACTATTTAATACAAATTTAAAAAATGATGATTCACCACCAACACAAGAACCTCCAAGTATAAATGCACTAAATAATTATGATGATTCACCCCCAATCCAAGAATGTCCAAGTATAAATGCACTAAATAATTATGATGACCAATATACAGTAATTAATCCTCAAGAAGTCTATCAATCTACACAAGATACACCAAATATATATGAAGAAAAAAATAATATTGATGTATATAATAAACAAAAACGCGTAAATGAAAAAAATGTAAAATTATCAAATAGAATATTTGATAATAATTTTAATAATAATAAAATAATAGTTAATACATTTAAACCAATACAAACACGTGAAGATAGAAAATTATAATTGAATAACTTTATAATATCCTATATTTTTAAAATATATAATATCACCAATATTAATTTTTTCTCTTAATGGTAATTCAAATATTTGTAAATCATTTTTATTAACTAAAATATAATTATAATAATTACTAAAATAAGTTATTTTATTTTTTTTTGGAACTATAATAATATCAAAATTACTTTTTGGAATTTTATCTATTTTTTCATATATTTTAAATATAACATTTGAATATACATTATAGGCATATCCTATTAATGTATAATCATCATTAATTTTATTAAAATTATTAAATTTATTAATTTTATCATCTATGTATATAGATTTATTAATCATTTTATTAAAATCATTATAATTTTTATATTGGTTTGATAAATCATATACTTGCTGATTTAATTTATTTCTATTATTCCATTTAACATTGTTTAATTTTATATTAAAAATTTTATCAAAATCTGAAAAATTAGTAAAAAAATCATAATTATTATAACATAATATATATGTTCCTAATATTATAATTAATAATATTAAAATTGTTGAAAATCTCGGCATTATAAATTTAATGAGAAAAATAAAGATATAAATAATTTAAATTTACATCAATCAAAAATATAAATGCAACAAAAAATACTCATAATATACAATATTATTAGAATGAAAATACTGTTGGTATTTATGGAAACATTACACCCTTGAAATTTAATATATTATTGCTATTTTCAGAGAAATTTTAATAAATTATTTTCTCTAAAACTAGAAAATAATTTATTAAAATGGAAACTATGAACTTCTTTTATTTATAACAAAAATAAAATTAACAAAGTTTCTATATTTTTTTGCCCAAATAATAAACGATGTTCATATAGTTATTATTATTCTGATAACAATGATTCTTATTCAATTTATTATAAAATAAACAAATCAAAAATCACAAAGAATTTATTTTATAAATATTTTTTTATAAATTAAACTGCTTAAAGATTATATTTTTAATAATAAATTGAATAATTATATTTTTTCTTCAATCTAATTATTTTCTGTTATAAAATAACTAAATAAATATAAGTTATTGATTAAACATAAAAAAATTGATAAAATATTTATTTATAAAATAATAAATTTAGTATTTACTAATGATAAATAATAAATTTGGATATTTATATGTTAGATTTCATGAAGCATATGATAAATATAAATCTTGTAAATTTGGTATAGCAGAATGTATTATAAATAGAGATGGAACATATAAAACAGGAGAAAATAAACGTGGAAATTTTAAATTAGTTATTCAAATAGCAAAAAATAAAATGAAACTATTAGAAAAATTATTACAAAATTATTTTAAGAGTTTAGGTTTACATATAATATTTGATGGCGGCACAGAATTTTTTAGTGTTGATATAATTAATTTAATTATACCATATTTAGAAAAAACTATTATGCATAATGAGTTTACAGTTTTATCCAATAAAGAAATAAATAATTTAATTAGAAAACAACCTATAAATATATTTAATAAGATTAATATTAGAGATCTGATAAATTCATTAAAAAATTATACTCACACAGAATTAACAAAAGTACAATCCATATATAAAAAAAATGTATGCTATGATTGTGTCAATTTTAGTAAATTAACAACTATTAGATCATATCAATCAAATATTATTAATTATAGTATAATCAAGTTAAAGGAAGAAAATAAAATATATATTAATTTAGCAACAGGTGGTGGTAAAAGTTTTATTACATATAATTTATTTCAAAATATAAATGCAGATACTATTATAATATTTTCACCACGTAAAATTATTAATACTCAAAATATAAAATTACAATATTTAGATTTATTAAATTATAAATATGACATTTATAATTTTTCTAATAATGCTAGTTTCAGTAGTTTTATTAAATTACCAAATAAAAAATTAATAATTGCTTGTACACAATCAGCAGATAAAGTATATGAATATATTATTAAGTATAATATTAAAAATATTACTATATGGTTTGATGAGGCACATTGGGGAGTTGAAGAATGGATTAACAATAAAAATAAATTATTTTGGTTAACTGATAATAATTTTATAAAAAAACGTATATTTACTTCAGCATCACCAAATAAAGAATTATGTTTAAATAATATTAAATATTTTGGAGAATTATATTCTCCTATTAAAATTAATGAATTAATAAAATTAAAATGGTTATGTTCTATTCAACCACATGTATTAAGTATATATAAACAAAGTAACGAAGTTCCCAATAATGATTTATTAGACTTCATTTATTTTAATATTGAAGGATTTACAAGATTAAAAAGAACATTTGGTTTTTGTTTTCATAATAAACAAATTAACGCTTTCAATTTATTCTATAAACATTACAATAAATACAAAAATAATGAAACGATTATTAAACCGTTTTTATTGGTTGGTGATGATTTTGATGAACCAGAAATAGTTAAATTAAATTATGATTATAAAAATATAGATATATATCAAAATAATAGTGGAAGTATTGGTTATGTAGTTGCTAAATATAGTATAGGGTATGATTTTAATAAAATAGATTTTATTTCAATTTGTGATCCAAAATTATCTATTCAAGATATAATTCAATGTGTTGGTCGTGGTTTAAGATCTGATAATTTAGGTATAAATAAAACAAATCTACATAAATATTTAGTTGTATTTATTCCTATATTTATTAATTATGAAACTAAAAATAAATTTGAAAAAATTATACAAGTTTTGAAATATTTAATTATTGATATTGGATTAACTTTTGATAAAATTATATTTAATGATATAAATAAAGACTTATCAATTATAAAAATAGATAATAAAGAATATAATGGTATTGAAGAAATAAAATCAATGATATTAGATTTATTAAGTTATAATATTCAAAAAGATATTTCATATGAACAAATAAAAAAAATTATATCAAATTATAATTTTTCAAGTTCAAATGAATATTTATTATGGTGTAATAAAGATTTAAGATTACCAAAAGATCCAAAATTAAAATTTAATGAAAAATTTATTAATTGGATTGATTATTTAAATATTGAAAACAAATATTATAATTTTGAAACAGCCATTAAAAAAATTAATGAATATTTATTATGTAATAAAATAAATGAAATAGAATTAACTAATATAGCAATAAAATTAAAAGAACTAGATAATATGTTTCCTCCATATGATTTATGGAAAGATTATTATAATATTAATGATTTATCAGATATTATTAAATATAATAATATTGAAGAACTAGTTTTATTTTAATAAAATTTTACTAGAACTTTATTTATAATTAAATAATTATTTTTTTTAATTATAAATAAAAATTGATGTATAAAGTTATTATAATTTTATAATATATATATGAATAAAATGACATATAAATGCAATTTGTGTGAACATGATTTTAAACAAAAAATAGATTTAGATAGACATATTAATAAAAATAAATGTATTCCAATTAATAAAATAATTGATATAAAAGAACAACAAAATATTAATAATGGTAAAATATCAGAATTACAAAGTTTATTTAAAACATGTTTAGATATTTTAAGAAATGATGCTGAACATTTAATAGGTGATGAAGCATTAAATGAATTATCACATTTTATAATTCTTAAACAATTAGAAAAACATATTATTAATAATTCAATTGATATTTATAATTTTGAATTATATTATGATGGGATTAAAAAATATGGTAAAGAAATATTTATTGAACAATTAGAATATATTAAATTTTCTAAATTAGTAGAATATATTAAAATACCAGATAAAGAAAATAATATAAAACATATATTTGATAATTTTTTATGGAAAGAAATTTTATCTAAACATCCTAAATTTAAAGATGTTTTTGAAGATGGTAAAAAATCATTTATTAAAGAATCATCAACAATTAAAAAACTTATTATTACATTAAGTAATATTGATTTTGATAATTATGAATATGATATTTTAGGAGAAGCATATGAAAGGATATTTGTAGATGCTATATATGGTGCGGGTAAAGGTAGTAAATCACAATTGGGACAATTTTTTACATCTCCAAAAGTAAAAGATTTATTAGTTAATTTAGTAAATCCTAAAGTAAAAGAAAATGGTGAAATTGAAAGTGTATTAGATCCATCAGCAGGAACAGGTGGAATTTTAAACACAGTTATTAAACATTTTAAAAAAAATAATCAAATAACAACTGAAGATTTAAGAAAACAATTAATTAATAATATTTATGGTATTGAAATTAAAGGAAAAATTTATAATTTATGTTTATCAAATATGCTAATAAATACAGGTCATATATTACCAAATGTAATCTGTGCCGATAGTATAAGAAAATTTCATAATATCAAAGTAGATACAATTATTGCAAATCCACCATTTTCAGTAAATATAAATTATAATGAATTATTATCAAGTTTAGGAAGTATTAAAATATTAGATGATTATATACCAATAAAAGCAGGTGGTAAAAATTCAGAGGTATTATTTTTACAAATGATGATTCATTGTTTGAAAATAAATGGACGTTGTGCTACTGTTATGTTAGATGGTCAAAAAATATATGGAGATTCTTCTGGATATGATAAAATAAGAGAATATTTAATGAAAAGTTGTGAATTACATGAAGTAATTTTATGTCCTGCAGGAACATTTACATCAACAGCATCAAAAACATGTATATTATTTTTTACAAAGAAAAAAGAAAGGAAAGATGTTTTAGAAATTAAAGGATCTAAAAGAGAATTAATTTTTGATAAAGTACATTCAACAATAAAAGTACAATTTTATGATTTTAATCCTGATACAGAAGAAAAAATATTTATTAAAGAAGTAGATATAAAAGATATAGCATCAAAAAAATATTCTTTAAATTATACAGAATATAATGTAGAAGACAAATGTAAAGATGAAGAAAATATTAAATGGGTTGAATTAGGAGAATTATGTGATATTAATATTGGTGGTACTCCAAGAAGAAATAACCCTGAATATTTTGGTAGCAATAATTTATGGGTATCTATTAGAGACATGAATTATACTATAATAACTGATACAAAAGAAAAAATTACTGATAAAGGTATTAAAGAAAGTAATGTAAAATTAATTCCTGAAAACACAATTTTATATTCATTCAAATTAAGTGTTGGAAAAATAGCTATAACTGGAAAACCATTATATACAAATGAAGCAATAGCCGGATTAATTATAAAAAATAAAAATATATTAATTATGAAGTATTTATATTATTTATTATTTTTTATTAAATCTGAACAATCTTTAAAAGGATGTATTGGTAATGGTTCATTAAATAAAATAAGTTTAGGAAAGTTAAAAATACCTATAATATCAATAGAAAAACAAAATAATATAGTTGAATTTTTAGATAAAATATATGAAACTACACTAATACAAATCCAAGATACAGTAAGTTATTATGAAAATAATAATATATTTAAATTATTATTAGATGAAAAATATGATATGGTTAATTGTTTAATAATAGCACAAATATTTAACATTAAAGTTAATGATATTAATAATATTCTTAATATTAAAGATGAATTAGAAAACTTATTAAAAGTTAAAAATATTATTATTAATAAATTAAAAGATGACAATATATAATAAAGATTTTAATTAACTATAAATAATATTAATAAATTTTATTTTATTCAAAATAAAAATTTAAAATAACTATAGACATATTTATAATCATTTATTTGTATTATTATTGATTATATTTATTCAGATGAAAAAATAAATAAAATATGAAATTATCATAACCAAAAATATACTTTACTAATTTCATTAATTAAAATATTAAATAAAGAAATAATAATTAGTATCCATATATCTTTAGATATTATAAAATAATTTAAAATTTAATTAGGGGCTTCGTTAACTTTGTTTATTTTGAAACTTCGTTTATTTTTATTATATGGGCATGTTTAGTATTATTAGGTTGAATTACTATTTAGTATTAATCTTATTGAAAAATAATAATAATTAATATAGGACATGTTTATTATTATCTGTTTTATTTACTGTTTATTATCAATTTATTTAAAAATTACAAAATAATAATTTAAATAATTATGATTAATAAAATTTCCCTATAATTTTTAAAAAGACCTTTGTTAACTTCATTTATTGGTTTTAATAATAATATAAATAATTAAAATTATTATTAAAATTAATAATTTGTGTAATAAACGAAGTTCTCGTAAATTAATAATAAACAAAAACTAATTGGGGGGAACTCCGTTTATAATTAAGATGGCGCTAATTATAATAATAAACATATATGGAAGCACAATTTATTTATAGGTTTTTTTCAATAAGGTTAATACTAAACATACCCATTAAAAAAATTAATGAATATTTATTATGTAATAAAATAAATGATATATAATTAACTAATATAGCAATACAATTAAAAGAACAAGATAATAATTTTTTTATATATGATTTATGGAAAGATTATTATAATATTAATGATTTATCAGATATTATTAAATATAATAATATTGAAGAACTAGTTTTATTTTATTGTTATTTTCAGAGAATAAATAATAATTAGAATCTTTAAATTACATAAAAATAATAATAACTATTTAAATAACTAATTATCGCCGCCGAGGTGGATTTATCAAAAATAATTAACAATAAATATTTTAATTATAAACAAATAATTAGAATCTTTAAATTACATAAAAATAATAATAACTATTTAAATAACTAATTATCGCCGCCACGGTGGATTTATCAAAAATAATTAACAATAAATATTTTAATTATAAACAAATATTAAATAATAATTAGAATCTTTAAATTACATAAAAATAATAATAACTATTTAAATAACTAATTATCGCTGCCACGGTGGATTTATCAAAAATAATTAACAATAAATATTTTAATTATAAACAAATATTAAATAATAATTAGAATCTTTAAATTACATAAAAATAATAATAACTATTTAAATAACTAATTATTGCCG
>Ga0214923_10004596_pt1 | contig 16572 bp, 15 predicted proteins | sample LL1510_MetaG_FD_177993 | JGI IMG/M metagenome (GOLD analysis project Ga0214923, IMG submission 177993) | Freshwater microbial communities from Lake Lanier, Atlanta, Georgia, United States - LL-1510 | ecosystem: Environmental > Aquatic > Freshwater > Lake | place: USA: Georgia | collected...
TGGCGTGACTCAGCCAAATTATTTTGACAAAATTCCAGTAAATAATAATTTAAAAAGTGACAAAGATAACAACATCATCCCTATTATTGATTCAAAAAATTTAGGTGGTGGTAAAAAACATCGTAAAACTAAATCTGCTAATACAGTACCGAAAAGAAAAAGAAGAACGCGAAGAAATAAGAAGGTTATGGCTGAGACTGAAGGACAAGCTGATACCCAAGAGCAATCCGCAGTATAAAGCACGTATAATAAATAAATTATATAATCATATTATTATATAATTTTACTATAATCAACCTACATCCCATCTACATCCTGTATTGCGCAGGAACACGAAGACGTAAATCACGCGCCATTTCGTCGCGATAACAGTCAAATTCTAGAGTAAAATTAAAATCGCAATTGCTAAAGTCAACCAATCGTCCATCGTGATATCGAAACCTTATTTTTACTTTAGATATGCGCTCAAGTGGTGGAAAAAATTGTGACATATTTTGTAAAAGACTGTTTCTAGAATCAAAATATTGAGATAAAGGTATACCTAATATAGGTATTTTCGCAAATGCGGAATCGACTCTGCCGCCGTAGCTATTATTGTTTGCAGCATTTGTTCTACGCGGGTAAGGAATTAACTCGTCCATATCGTTATAGTTAAAAAGATCCATATAAAAAACCGTATCACCAAAAATACTTATTACATTGGGTGCTATAACATAGAATCCTCCCGCGGGTAACCAATTATAATCAGGATCTGTAGAGCTCTTGTATTCATAGTTTAACCCGTTTGCTGCTACAACAGATTCATAAGTAGCCTTATTAAATCCTATATAATAAGGAAGACCCCATTTAGTATTCATACACGATGATAACTCATTAGGCGGCAATACTCTACAATTTTCATATAGGTTTGCAGTGGTAGTTGTATCATAATATGTTTCTTTTATTTCAAAATTTAATTCAAATTCATCGATATTATTACCGAACCATATTTTTTGATTTACTTCGTGATATATTACTATAAATTCTGTATATGTAGTTGAAACAGCTTGGTTCATTTTATTTGTTAATTCATTTGCTAACTGAATAGGTGAATAGAATCCCTCATCTATAGTTATAGTATAAGTTCCTTGGCTTCCTGTATGTAATGTAAATGTAAGTTTAGTATTTTGATTTGAATTTACGAAAACATTATTTACACCTGGGAAATTCGACTCTATTAATCTTATCGACTGGACATTTGTTAACTGCTGCGGCAGCGTTATTTCAAAGTAAGACGAATGAGGCCACGCACATACGTCTCTATCCTCAGAGTGTATTGTAACTAGTTTTCGCTCAAGCACATATGTCTGTTCTCTTGATATTAAAGGATGTTCTGTATATACATTCCTATTTTGAATACCATTCATTTAAGTAATCTATTTTATTTATATTTATATTATATTACGAATAAAATTATATTACGAATAAAATTATATTACGAATAAAATTATATTACGAATAAAATTATATTACGAATAAAATGAACATATCCATTATTCTATAGTAAAATGTATAGTAAAATGTATAGTAAAATGTATAGTAAAATCTATAGTAAAATATATAGTATTATATATAATATATAATATATAATATACAGTAAATAAAATGAGCAATAATGTTCAAATGAAAAAATTTTCACCAATAGACAGTGTAAGTTACAAATACAAAACAACATATTATTTAATAAATATTTGTTCCTTATTGGCATTTGTAGGGATAATTATTAAAGTAGTATTTAGTTCATTAAAAATAGGCGATGAGCAGGGGCCAGCTTTTGCCACACTCGTAGGATATGTATTTACAACTGTTGCTCTTTTGGGTTTGTTAATGGGTGTTGTATCATACTATTTTAAAGTTATGAATACACCTAGTTGTAATAATATATATCCAAGTTTTTTCCAGATTATTGGGTTAGTCATCATTTTATTTGTAATTATACGCCAGTCTACCGTGTTCTCTAAAATGATCAACACTCAACAAGTAGACCCCGAATATTATAAATTTTCAAACTATTCAAGTCTTTTGATTTTTATTCAATTGATGTTAATATTTAGTTATTTACAAAATAATCTTGGTTGTATGAACTCGAGCACAACTGCGATGAGTTCACCGTCTTTGGGAACGTTATATTTAAGCGTTACTCTATTTATTCTTAATGTTCTTACTGTAGGCATAATGGAAGTTATACTTCGTCTGTTTTCAACTTGTTTTTGAAGACATAACAATATTTATAAATGTATTAAAGGTAATATTATATGATGTATATACCATAATAACCTCTCAATTACCTTTCAATTACCTCTCAATTACCTCTCAATACCATATCACATAATGAGTGAAGGATACATTTATTGTTTTGGAAATAAATCTATGGTAGGTATTTATAAAATAGGTATGACTGAAAAAACACCTGAACAACGTCTTTCTGAGGCTAATTCGAGTGATACTTGGAGACCTCCAACTCCATATGTTATTGAGTTTGCTAAACGTGTATCAAATCCAAAAGATAAAGAGTCGATTATCCATAATATTCTTAAAAATAGTAGAATAAATTCAAAACGTGAATTTTTCAATGAGTCCATAGAAAGAATTCGGCTCATATTTGATTTACCAGATGGAGAATATTGGCATCACGATAAACCAACACTTACCTATTTTATACCAACATGCATTCCGATATCAGCGCCACAATCCCACGTTTCATTATTACGATGGATTCAGCAAAATCAAATGACCAAGATATAGTGCAAATTAATAGAACCATATTGAACCATAACGATATTCAGCCGACAAATGAAGATACTTCGGATAATTATGAAAATAGCGACACATCGCGAACTATAAAGGGATGTAGAACAATGTCATTATGTTTTAATAACAATCAACGTATTCGTCATCGTATACGAAAAGATAAACCGGATGAAAGTAACTGGGTAGGTGTATATAATGCCAATGAAGATGGAATATTATTTGATGGACAAATATTAACATTGAATCAGTTTGCTTCAAGACATTATTCATCTGAACTTCCTAATAGAACATCAAGAGTAAATGCTTGGCTTGAGTGCGAATGTGAAGTAAATGGTTCTTGGAATTCTACATATGAACTCCCTACTATTCGGTAAACTAGAATTTTATACACTACAAGACGTATTTTTCATTTTAATAAGAACATCTCTCACTGCGTCCTTTATATGTAATACCTTATATAGTGACTCCAATCGCCCTGTATCCAAATAATTATTAGAACGCTCACTTTCTAATATTTTACGTTGGTCTTCTATGTCAAAATTCTCCCAAGTAAATTCGCTGTCTACGATTTCTTTATACATCTCCAGAATTTCATTATGGGTTATTAGTCCGGGATTTGTTAAATTCATAGTCCCAGTTACGCGTTGTTTACACATATCAATCATAATAGGCAACAATTCAGGCAATACTGTCATTGAATTTGGAACAGAGCATATCTTATTATATGTCGTGATCTTTGTTATGAAATTCCGCGGATTTATTTCCTCTGTTATCGGCATCCTTATTCGGATATTTAAAACATTATCAAACATTTTCATTAATCTATCCGTATATCCTTTTACAGTTGAATAAGAAGACCCGAAAAAATTAGGCACAGCGTCTTCTTTAAATCCATTTACTTCTTCCCCAAACGGATGTTCCTCATCATATGTGAAAATACATCCGGTTCCAAGATACGCATAATGAATATCGTGTTTTTTTGCGATAATTGCAATCATTACAGGGGAATACAGATTATCGCGCACATTTTCACGCACCTTCCCTTTCTGTTCCAAATAGTCAATAGTAGTATATTTTGTGTCTCCAATTGTCCCGTGAGTTCTTCCGATCGTTGAAATAATATTCGTAGGTTGAAATGCTACGATTTCTTCTTCTAACCCTTTTACATTTTCTGCCCTACAAGAACCTATCACTACTTCGTGACCATCTTTTACCAATAAGTCATATACTTTTTGCCCAATCCAACCGTCCTTACCATAAAGTAACACTTTCATTTTGTAATGATATTATATATTTGTTATAACTATATTTTTAATATAATTATATTTTTAATATAATTATAGCATAATTAATTTTAATCGAAATATTTTTGTATATTTTTGCCTGATGTTAACTCTATTTATTATATTTAATTAAATTGTCTATACCTTCATTAAATGTCTCTATTATATCCCATCCTAGATTTTTGATTTTTTCATTACTTATATAATACCTCTTATCATTAAATGGTCTATCCTTAATATATTCAATATATTCAGAATATTCTTCTGTTTTTTTAATTTTTTTAATAAGAATTTTTGCTACATTAATCACTGAATGTTCCTCGTGATCATCTGAACCTATATTATATATTTCACCCACAACTCCTTTTTCTAATATAACATCAAACGCTTTGGCAACATCCAATACGTGAATAAATGCTCTCACATTAGAACCGTCGCCCTGAATTGTTACCTTTTTACCCTCATTTAACAACTTAATGAATCTGGGTATTATTTTCTCTGGATATTGATTGGGACCATATACATTATTCCCTCTAGTAATTATTATAGGTATATTAAATGAATGATAATATGATTGTGCTATAAGTTCTGCACCTGCTTTCGTAGCAGCATATGGGTTTGTTGGACACAATATACTTTCTTCTGTTTTTTTATTCTCATTTTTATCAATCATTGATTCGCCATATACTTCATCGGTTGACACGTGTATTATTTTTTTGATTTTTCCATATTTTCTAATTACCTCAAGCAAGTTGTGCGTTCCTACAATATTATCTTTTGTATACTGTAAAGAATCGTCAAAAGAATTTTGAACGTGACTCTGAGCGGCAAAATGAATTATATATTCGATATTGTAGTCATTTATTATATGATTTACTAGATCATATGAACATAAATTACCTTTTATAAGCTTGTATCTCTCCGAAATTCTAATATCTTCATCAATATTTTCTTCCGATGCGCAATAGTACATAGCATCTAAATTATATATGATTACTGTTTCGTGTTTTCTATAAAAATAATTTATAAAATTAGACCCAATAAATCCACAACCACCAGTAATTAATATATTCTTCATACGTCAATATAATAATTTATATATATATTTGTTTTATGTGATTTTAATGTATAGTATATAATATTTATCATTCTGTTACTAAAAACTTATATGTTATGCCATATGAAGAATCATCCTCCCATAGTCCGGATATTTTTAGTATAATATCGATATTTTTCTTTTTGTCAAATGATTCGGAAAATAATTTTAAACTTCCGCTAGTTACCTGTAATGATAAGTTATATGACGGTTTCTTGTTAGAACAGTATTTATCTAATATTGTTTTTTCGATATTATTTATAATACAAATAGACTTTTCATTTTTTTCAATACAATAATTTATTATATTTTTATTATATTGTTTATCTACACTATCAATTACAAAATTTACTAATACATTTATTCCATTAAATATAATATTGGGTGTAGAATAAATGATTCGAATAAACCTACTTTCATTAATAATTGTGTTTTGAATAGGATCATTGAAATATATATAATCTTTATTGAAATTTTCAGGATTGGGGTTGATAAGTTTCATAACTATATTTAATCGATAATTCTTTTTATTACTATAATTAATAAAATTATATATTTAAGTATTCCTTTTAATAGATTTATATTTGAAAATAATAATTCAAACATACAAAACCAGCAACCATAAATTAATAATAATGTCAAATACGATTTAAATCCAAAATATATGTTTAACTAGTTAAATGAAATTCTTAGAGACTCATTTCGACGATTATCTTATAACCACATCACAGTCTTCACTACATCCCAAAAAAACAAAAATTTATCAATCCTTCCCATCTAAACTTGATCAACTTAAAAATATTATTTTTTATGGCCCTAAAGGTGTAGGTAAATATACACAAGCGTTATTGTCTATAAAAAAATATAGTCCAAGTGAATTAAAATATGAAAAACGCCTTACAATCAATTCAAATAAAGAAAGTTTCATAATAAAGATAAGCGATATTCATTTCGAGGTCGATATGTCTTTACTAGGATGTAATTCGAAAGTATTATGGAATGATATATATAATCAGATTAACGATGTCGTGTCTACTCGATCAGAAGCAACGGGGATAATTTTTTGTAAAAATTTCCACAAAATACATAGCGAATTAATGGATATTTTCTATAGTTATATGCAGTCTCAGTCTTTCCATAAGAATAAGCTTATTTTCATTATAATAAGTGAGCATATAAGTTTTATACCTGATAATATTTTAAACAATTCTCAAATAATAAGTATCCCTCGTCCATCAATATCGAATTATAATAAGTATTTAAGTTCTAAAAATGTATCTGATATTCAATTAAAACCATCAACTATAAATAAAATATCTAATATAAAAAATATTGCCACTAATATAACATCATTGAATTGTCCTTATGAACCAGTATGTAATGCGATTATAGAACATATAAAAAATCCAAATAATATCTCATTTTTATCATTTAGGGATATATTGTATGAGATATTAATATATGATCTTGATATAGGCGAATGTATTTGGTATATATTGAACGACTTGATAAAATATAATTTATTGAATAATGAGAATATATCTGACGTATTAATAAAAACGTATATTTTTTTCCAATATTACAATAATAATTATAGACCGATTTACCATTTAGAAAATTACGTTTATAATTTAATAACATATGTCAATGGATACACAGCGAGCTCGTAATATTCTAAATCTAAAATATAATTATACACGTGATGAATTAAAAAAGAATTATAGAATACTCGCCTTAAAGCATCATCCAGATAAAAATGATAATAGTGATGAGTCTTGTAAAATATTCCAAGATATAAATGCAGCTTATTTATATTTATTGAATTTAGGAATTTCTCCCGCATCTCCCGAACATCGTGATTTCCCAGACGACGAAAACCATTCGACCCAATATCCCGCCGATAGTTATATCGCTATATTCAGGGTATTTATTCAATCTCTTCTACAAAAAATGACATATTCATTTTCAACTGATAATGCGTCTATAACAATAAACACACTTATGAAGATTATTGTTGAGGATTGCCACGAATTGTCCTTAAAAATGTTCGAGGATATGGATAAAGAGACTGCATATAATATATACGAAATCATAACAACGTATCATAAAGAATTCCATATTTCTTCAGAAAAGTTGGCATTATTCGAAAAAATTATGAGCAAAAAGATGGCGCAAGATAACCTGGTTGTTATATCGGTATCACTAGATGAGTTATTTTCAGATAATAATATATACATTTTAGAACACGATGATAAGAAATATTATATACCCTTATGGCACACTGAATTATATTATAAAATAGGCGAATCCCGTATTAATGACAGTAATAATAGTAATAACAATACTACATCTATTGAACTGATCGTTAGGTGTATTCCGGTTACACCTTCTTATATATACATAGATAGTAATAATGATATTTATATAGATTTGCGTATGAAGATCGCGGATTTATTGGAAAAAACGTGTATCGATTTCGATATAGGTGGAAGAAAGTTTACTATTCCAGCATACGCGCTAAATGTGACAAATAATCAGACATATGTTTTATCTGGACAAGGTATACCTGTTATAAATACAAAAAATATGTATGATATATCTACGAAGTCTTCTATTATAGTAAATATAGAATTGTTCTGATAGTAATATAGTAATATAGTCAGATAGTCAGATAGTCATATAGTCATATAGTCAGATAGTCAGATAACCATAGATTCTTTATTTTTGATTTTATCCTCGCGAATTAAATCAAATCTCCCGCATCATACATTTAACGTGTTTTATAAAAGTATAAAAACTCCGCCATCCGATCCGAGGGGATGATTTGGATTCATCTTTGGCAACCAATATTCGAAACATCCCCAAAAAATAATATACTAAGTTTATTTAAAAATCTATACCCCAATTTATACCCAATTATATATATTTTATATCTGTATATAAAAAATTCCAATATCCGCAGCATAATGGTCGCCACGTGACCACTCCCCTCGTCACCTATCCAAAGCATAAAGGTAACCCCGCGTAAATTGGGATGGCGGACGCCGAAGTGAATGAATGCATCGTTTTTTTCAAATCTATTTTGGAAAAATGAAAAATGGACATTTATAAATGTCCATTTTTGGAAAACCCCCTCAGAGATTTGAAAAAAACATCGACTTCGTCACTCAGACCATAATGCTCACAATCACATTTTTTAGTCGTTTTTTTTGTTACGATAAATTTTTCCATTTTTTGGACATTCTTGTAAGGCGTCCGCCAACCCCGCCGACCTACTAATATCTACTAACAAAAAAAACGCCGAAAAAACGCCGGAATATAATTATTACAATCGTGTGACCTAATATGCTGTCAGGTATAAAATAATAGTAATAGATGTTGTTACCATACCGAAAACTACTAACGATTACTAACAAAAAACGCCAAAAAACGCCGAAGACTGAATATGGTCAAAAATGATGATCGTATTATTTATACTGATACCATAAGAAGATATTTAAAATGGCAAATTAATATACCTTTTGTAACATTTCTTAATAACTTATGATAATATGATACGATATATAGTAATAAACCTGTTTCATATACATATAGCTCACTGCATAATAATGAAAAAGGTCCTATTCGAACTGGGATATTAGCATTAGTGAAGTGAAGTGAATCGTTTTTTCCAAATCTAAAACTTTTTTTTGGAAAATGGACATTTATAAATGTCCATTTTTCATTTTTCCAAAATAGATTTGAAAAAAACATCGACTTCGTCACTCAGACCATAATGCTCACAATCACATTTTTAAGTCAATTTTTTCGTGACGATATTTTTTACATATTTTACCGAAAAGTATTTAGACATTTTATTATCTGTATATATACTAATGACTACTAACTCAAAAAACGCCGAAAAAACGCCGATTTTTATCTGTAAAAAATGTGACTTTAAATGCTGTAAGGAATCTGAATACAAAAGACACGCTAACACCAACAAGCATAATCTACTAACAGCTACTAACAAAAAAACGCCAAAAAACGCCGAAGGGAATAAATCACAATTTATCTGCGTATGTGGTAACATATATAAGTTCGCGTCTAGTCTTTGTTACCATAAGAAAAGGTGTATTGTAAACAATACAAAGCCGTCTGTAGATGATAATGTGTTGTCTTGTCAAGAAATTTCCACAGGATTATCTGGTGAAAACATGAAGATAACTACAGAGGTATTTATGAAACTGGTAAACGACAATCAGGAGATGATAAAAATAATAAAAGAACAACAACAACAGCTTAATCATATCATACCGAAGATCGGCAATATAACAAATAATACAAACAATACGACAAACAATCATTTTAACCTGAATGTATTCTTAAATGAAAAGTGTAAGGACGCTCTTGACATCTCGGAGTTCATAGATTCACTTAAAATCACATTAGCTGATTTAGTATATTCAAAGAATAATGGATTGGTTCGAGGTATAACGGATGTAATGATAAAGGGGTTAAAAGATTTAGAGATTCATAAACGACCCATACACTGCACCGACGCAAAACGTGATACGATGTATATTAAAGATAATGCCAAATGGGAGAAGGACGAGAATCATACGAAAATGAAAGAGACAATTGAGAAAATAGCAGATAAAGAGCGTAATGCTCTTCAAAAATGGGCAGATGATAATCCTGACTGGTATGATACAGAGACAAAACAAATCGAGTATCTAACAATGATGCGTTCAATATGCGAGCCTATAGAAAATGACGAAAAAAATGAGAAGAAAATAATAAGATCGCTTGGAAAAGAATTTTTTCTTGACAAAAATGAATTGACTACGAAATAGAATATATATGCTATTTATTTATTATTATTGTAATAAATAAATTACCCGCATAATATATACATTTTTGTTATATATTCTTTATATACTCTTTATATATTCTTTATAAATTATATTATATTATAAATTATATTATAAATAATGAAAACATTTAAGGCAAAAAAAAGACATCTATGTATACGTAAGCTTAGATTCAGAACGCGATGTAATACCTTGGCCAAACAACATACGCGTCGCAAAAAAAAAAGGATAATAAATGGTGGTTCATTAGTCGGACAAGGTAATTTCGGTTGTATTTTTAGACCCGATATTATAAATGGTAACAAAGATATTGTATCGAAAATTGTTCTAAAAACAAATATATTTAACGAGTATAGACACGAGTATAAAATTCTATCAAAAGTATCTAGTATAGATCCTAGAGGTAAATTCCATAGTGTAATTTCAGATGCTGTAGAGTTGACTCCCAATATTGTTCCAACCGATTTTAACAAATGTTCTTTATCAAGACCTACATATGATGTGAAAGATTTCTTTGTATTTAATATTAAATTTTGCGGAACTAATAATTTAACATATTACCTTAATTCCGCGTTTCGAAAAACAAGCGACACACATGCACGTATAGAACCAAGTGTATTATTTACTTTACTTACGAATATTATAGTAGGTATCAAAAAAATGGTAAAAGTAAACGTAGTTCACAAGACACTTGATACAGATTCTATATATTTATTGGAACCAGTTTCTCTTAGTAATCCATATTGCGAAAAAATAATAGACTTTGGTGAAGGAGAAGTTCGAAAGTATGATTCGTTTAGTGATAAATATCAAGATTATGTTATGCTGTTCAGTAGTATTATAAAAATACTAGAGGTAGCGCGTAAAAATAGACATTATGATGATACTTATAATCAAACGATAATATATTTGCGAAGGATGTTTATTGAACTCATAAATATGGCAAATATGCCAAAATTTTCACAGGATGAATTAATTAAAAAATATATTGCTTCTCTTAGTATAATATTTGGAGAATCATATTCAAAATATGCCACTAGCAAATACAAATAATAAATATCAATTAATAAATAAAAATACCATAGCCACTATTTATGCGTAAAAAAATAATTTCTACCTATAATCACACGTGTTAGTATGTGTATGTTAGTGTGTATGTTAGTGTGTGTATGTTAGTGTGTGTATGTTAGTGTGTGATTGACTTACCTGTATTACGAGCGCTCCAGATATGTATTTATTATGTTCTTATGTTTATAATAAATACTTTTATGCGAATAGTTTACTTCTTGATAACCTTCTTCACGACCTTCTTTGTTCCAGATGATTCAGAATCTTGAGCAGCGGCTGCTGCTGCCATAAGAGCTGGCGCCGGTGCTGGTGCGGGTGCTGGTGCGGGTGCTGGTGCTGGAGTAGCGTCCTCCTCTTCCTCTTCTTCATCAGAATCATCAGCGTGAGTAGACGAACGAGGGATGTCATCATCGCTGATAGTGTCGATTTCCTGTGTTGCTACAAGCTTCTTGTCATCGCTTGAAAGCTGGATGTGGCACTTGCCGCGAAGTGTTGTCTTGGGCTTAACAACTCCTTGAAACAGCTTCCATGTAACACCGAACTTGCCACCTGCGAACCAAACACCACCGCATTGCAGAACGACAGCAACGTGAGATCCTTTGGCAATCAGGTCAACAGGAGTGAGATGCTCGTTGTTAGCATCAGGAAATATCTTGCGAGATTGAGGGTCAAATAGCTCAACATTCCAAGTTCCCTCCCAGATAGGAAGCTTGACATTAAGGGTGGGGTTCTTCGAGTGATCGGGTTCACCATTTTCTCCCTTGGAAAACTTCAACATAGGCGTCCAGAAGAGTGATACGTGCTCAGCGGTCATTGTGGATTTTCCGAACCATTCCTTCTGGTTCAAGAGTGCGTCCGCCTTGATCTTATCCTCAAATTTTTCGAGATTGGCACGAAACTTGGCAATTGATGGCGTATTGTATTCTTCGCCTGGAAATTGGAGTGACATACTGTATGTTTTGTCTCCAGTCTTTTTGTCGACGAACTCGGAAATACCCCAAGTCATCATCAGAGGGGATGCAACAAATGTTGCGCTGTTGGTTACGGCATTCAAAATACCAATGCTCTTTCCACCAGAAGCATTGACCTTAGGCTTGGAGTATTTGATATCCTTAGAGGGATTGAAAGTCTCACCGGAAATAATCTCCTTGGGAGTTGAGGACTTAGTAGAGGATGAACTGGTAGAGGAGGACATTGTATTGACTGCTGGTTGGTTTGCTTGTTTGGCTACGATTGTGCGATGATATATATATTGTATAATCCATTGAAATCAATTTTCCGTTTGGCGAAAATCAACAAATTTGAAAATGCATAATTCGTAAATCATAAATTAAAAACTGTTACATTACATAAAAATTGTGAATTATAGTTAATATATATATAAAGTTAAGAAATAGTTATATCAGAAATATTTTACATATTCCTAAGCATACACGAGTGGGATATATGACACCATATATTGATAATAGTAATTAATGTTGTATTATAAGATATTAAAAAAATATTGTTATATATATAGAAAAGGACAACCGACAATAGTTCATACACATACACACGCACATACATACATACATACATACGAGTTATTAAATGGCATTACACGGTATTATGAGTATAGGCATAGTTATAAACAATACAAACAATGTTGAGCAAACCAATGTTGAGCAAACCAATGTTGAGCAAAATATGATCAATGAATCATATGTTACATCTCCAACTGCAAATATACACGAGAATATGATAATAACAAATACGGATAATATTTCCGGTGGTGAAGCCAGCCAAATAGACAGAGTCAAAAGAAGATTACCTGCTAGTATTTTGGGAGGGCTGGGAGATGATAAACAGCAAGAACGAGAGAATATGACAAATTCAAAGTTAAATAAGAAATCTAATATTATAAGAAAACGAGTAGGTAAGAAAGTAAATGGTGTTATCACAGATATGCGATGCGGTGGGACAGGATGTGATAAAAACGAGGAAGAGGATATTGAAAATATAAAGGTGAAAGAAAAGGTGAAAGAGAAGGAAAAACTGTCGATAAATAATTTCGAGACGATGTTTTCTTATAAATTTAATCTTGTGGAACTAAAGAAAATATGTTTACAGTATAAGCTATCTCGAGTTGGAAATAAGGAAGAGTTAATGTTGCGTATATATGATTATTTCAAGAATTCTATTTACCCATTGAAGATACAGAGAGTATTTAGAGGGTATTTGCAGAGGAAGCTAAATAGTTTAAGAGGGCCTGCCCTAAAGAAGCGCAGCATATGCACCAATGATATGGATTTTTATACGATGGATGATATGACAGAGATACCAATATCACAATTTTATAGTTATAAGGATAATGACGGGTTTATATATGGATTTAATATATTATCGATACATAATCTGATAATGAAAGATTCGGATAGACCTAAGAATCCATATAATAGGAATGAGTTTTCGAGTAAGATAAAAGATGATATAAAGTGTATAATAAAGATTTCGCGTATAATGAAAGTGCCAATAGAGATAGAGATAAAACAGGAGATAGTAGATCCTAGGAAAAGAATGGAGATGAAAATATTAGAATTGTTCCAATTGATGAATTCATATGGTAATTATGCGAATTCTGAATGGTTTATAAATCTTTCTAGAATTGAGCATATACGATTTGCTAGGGAATTGGTCGATATATGGAATTATAGAGCTCAGCTTACAAATGCTAAAAAAATGGAGATATGTCCACCACACGGGACACCATTTTTAGGGACACCATATCATACAAATGTTGCCACGAATATAAATCTAAATAATCTGACAAATGATACATTGACCAGGTTTAATGTTCAAATCATTGAGAACTTTATAAGAACGTCAATAGATACTGATAATAAAGCATTGGGTGCGCTATACGTTTTATCAGCGCTTACTCTAGTAAGTTATGAAGCAAGAAATGCAATGCCATGGTTATACGAAGCGGCAGTTCACGGACCCGATTAAATATTCCTTAATATCAACGAGTTATGATACGGATAGGATACGGATAGGATGATAGGATGATAGGATGATAGGATGATAGGATGATAGGATGATAGGATGATAAAATAATTTTACTATAGTTTGTAAATTATAGTAAAATGAACGCATTAAGATTTTGAGATAATATAATGGTAATTTATGACGATAATAGTAATCCTTTTTTAATAGGAATGATCAATATAATATATAACGTCTAAAAATACTTAAAAAGACCTCACATAGTAATGTATACCAACACAAGATGGCAAAGAAAACTTCCTCCTCCACTCCTGCTCCTACAGCTGCTGTTCCAGTCGCCACTCCTTCTAAGGAGACTGCTACTACTAAGACCGCAAAGGCTCCCAAGACTTCCAAGAATGATCCCGCCCCCGCGCCTACTCCCATCGTCGCTGCCGCTGCTCCTACCGAGGCCCACACTGAGGGTGGTGCTCTCGAGACTTCTTCTCTTTCATCCCTCTTCAGTGAGTTTGGTTCCAAGCTCCAGACTTTGAGTTCTGGTCTTTCCTCTCTCCGAAGTGATTTCCGCACTCTTGAGCGCAACGTTGCTCGTGAGATGCGTGCTGCTCAGAAGGTTTCCAAACGTAAGCGCAAGTCCGGTAACCGCGCTCCTTCTGGATTCGTGAAGCCTACTTTGATTTCTAAGGAGCTTGCCGAGTTTCTTGGAAAGCCCGCAGGAACTGAGTGGGCTCGCACTGAGGTTACTCGTGAGATCAACGCTTATATCAGGCAGCACAATCTCCAGGACAAGGAGAATGGTCGCAAGATCAACCCTGACACCAAGCTCAAGTCCCTTCTTCAGCTCAAGAAGGGGGAGGAGCTTACTTACTTTAACCTTCAGAAGTATATGTCTCCTCACTTTGCCAAGGCCACACCCGTTGCTGCTGCATCCTCTTAAACACTATAAGCTTTTAGCAATAGCATAGATAAAAAACAAAATCAATAAAAAATGAAAATAAAATCAATAAAAAATGAAAACAAAATCAATAAAAAATGAAAACAAAATCAATAAAAAATGAAAACAAAATCAATAAAAATGACATATATTATTTATATGTCATTTTTAATCTAATTAAAAATTAATTTTAATATATGATTTAAAATTTAAAAATAGTCACCAGAAACAATATCACCATAGGTTTCTGCACCGTGTAAGATAGTCTCACCAGACTCAATGATACCACCAACGATATCGTGGTGCTGAAAATCGTGAATAGCGTTACCTGCATCAAGGATGGTTGAACTTGCCTGACCTATGGCACCACCGAGATGGCTTGTAATCTCAAGACCTTCGTGAACAACATGACCTACTTCGTGAACAATATGACCAAATTTCATTGTATTATATACTATGTATATATTATTTTCTATATTTTTTCATATATTATATATTTTTTTCCTATATTATATATTTTTTCTTATATTATATTTATTATATTTATTCAATTCATAAATATAAAATTCTCTTTTTTCATAACTTCAATAAGTAATGGCCTATTTATGGGACCATTCATTATTTTGATTTGATCATATATTTCCAAGTTTTCGATATGATGTATATCAAATAGGCGTATATTTTTCCGAGCATTTTGAACAATATTTGCCAAGGATTCGTTTTCGCGTATGACCCAGTCATAGAAATCATTATCCATTATTATCATAGTTTTATCCTTATATTTTGTAAACATTTTGTATGAATGAAATATTGTCATTGTAGAAGTAAATGTATAACGCGTATCGCTTAGACTCTTGTTATCTTGCGAATAATCACATCCAAACATAATGCTCACTTTTTTAAATTCGTCCATATCCATATTAAGAGTCTTTAATATACTATTAAAATCATACAATATTACCTTTGATGTTGTCAAACTGAGATAGCGTAGAACACGCGAACACCCATATACAAACATATCCGTGTCTTCACTTAAACACGCATATACAATATTTTTTGTAACCAAATTTGCACACAGAATATCAGCTTCGCCTGGCGCTTCATAATATGTTACACCGTATGCTTGGAGCAATGATTTGGCATCCTGAATATGCTGTTGTTTTAATATAACAAATTTCTTCTTTAGTTGCTTCATCGCATTACGCAATTCTTCGCCATTTGTGGCAACATCAATGTATGTATCTTCATCTATTTCTACAGTTGTCACATTTCCGATATCATTCCCATCTTTATCGCCTACTTCGCCCAACGACTCCAGTCCATCCAAAATCAATTTTAGCCTATAATATTCTTCTCGAGCACTATTCTTCATCTTTCTTCGCATCTCAATCGTTTCAATTTTTTCAACAGGCGGTTTTCCATCAAATATAAATATCGGTATTATATTATGCTCCCGAAATATGGATATCATTAAATACAAATTTTCTAAAAGAGCATTTTCGCTAAGATATTTATATAGATATATACTAATGTCCACTGCTATTTTTTTCCCAGAAAGAGAAG
>Ga0214923_10004597_pt1 | contig 16570 bp, 25 predicted proteins | sample LL1510_MetaG_FD_177993 | JGI IMG/M metagenome (GOLD analysis project Ga0214923, IMG submission 177993) | Freshwater microbial communities from Lake Lanier, Atlanta, Georgia, United States - LL-1510 | ecosystem: Environmental > Aquatic > Freshwater > Lake | place: USA: Georgia | collected...
AAGAGAATTGCAATGAAGAAGACGATTACCCACGCCTCAATTCGTGGAAAGTCATACACGCCAAATATGTGGTGAGCAACGTGGTACTTCGTCACGAAGACCAACGTACCGATCGTCGCAATAAGTGATAAAAGATCAAGCAGAATTGCTTTGATTGAGAGAACTGATGAATGAAGGAAACGTCGGAGCGCAAGGAAAATTGCAATAACCGCGCCAACTATAAGAATGGGAAAAGTTCGTGCGAGGGCGTTGAGAAAATCTGCTCCCTGTGCTGGTGTGCCCCCAAGATAAAGATGAGTGCCCGATGGAAATGAATTCGAACTCATAGCACTACGAACATTTTCCATGAGTTGGTTGGCTGCAGCGCTCCCAATCTCGCTCTGGCCAACAACAAAGAGCCTGATATATCGCTCGCTTGCGTCAATAAATGCAGAAGTGCTGTCTGATGCGACTGCAAATACCCCAGGTATAGCTGAAAGGCGAGAAACAAATGCTTTCAGCGCGATTTGTGAATTCTCTCTTCGAGCAAGATTTGGCGAACCGAGATCAATCACTATTTCATGCGGAGTAATTACGCCATCGCCGGCGCTGTCGGTAACAAGGGCAAGAGCTCGAGCTGACTCTAAATTCGATGGTAATTGAGTCAGCGCGCTCGGCGTCACCACAAGTGATTGAATCGAAAACGCGAGAATTGCGATAAGCCCAAGTGAACTTATTGCAATTGCTTTGGGATAGCGAATCGATATTCGCGCGCAACGAGCAAAGAAATTATTTAAGGGTTCACGTGAATGTAATACGCCGGAAAATTTCCAAGGTCGCATTCCATGTTCACCAGCAATATTGATAAGCGCGGGGAGAAGTGTGTGAGCAGAAAGCGCGGAGAGAAGTGGAACAACTAAACCTGCTATTCCGAGCGATCGGATAAACGGGACGGGAACAAAGAGAAGAGTTGCTAAACCGATTGAAACACTGAGAGCCGAGATTCGAATAGTTCGACCAGCAGTTTCTTTAGCAACGCTACAAGCATCTTCAAACGTCTTCTGTTCTGACAATTCTGTTCGAATTCGATGGATATAGAGAAGCGAATAGTCGATTGCTAATCCAAGACCAATCAAGGCAACGATATTGGGTATGTACAGAACCATGGTAAATACAAGGGAAACGAGATAAATCACCGCAATCGTGGCAGTGATGTTGATTAGTGCGAAAATTAACGGAATAAGCGTTGCCCACGATAAGCCGAGGATAAACAGGAGAAGTAGCGCAGCAACTCCTAATGCGACTAATTCGCCACGGCGGAGATCATCTGCCATCACCGGAGTAACGTCATGTTTTATTGCAGGCGGGCCAGTAACCAGCACGCCAGGAAGGCCAGCAGAAATCAGGGCTTTTCGGAGCTTTTCGGTAGATAGCGATGCAATGGCCAGATCATCAGTACTTCCGACTTGGGTAAATAAAATGCCACCGAGTGCTCGCGAATCATTGATATGGGCATGCGGAATTGATGCCACTGCGCGAGCAACTTTACTTTTCATTTCACGTATCTCTGCGGGAGTAGCATTTTTAAAAACATAGAAGAGAAAGAAACTACCTTCGGGATTATCCGCAAAGTGAGAGGTGAGAAGTGCTTGAGCTTTTTCACTCTCACTGTTCGGAATAGTTAACGATGTCGTGAGTCGATCATTAAGCGGTGTATTGAGCAGAGCGCCACTCATCGCAAAAGCAATCCACACTATTGCGATAAAGAAATTTCTTCGCATAGAGATTTAACGGATAAGAACAATTACTGCAGCTGCAAAGTGACAGAGAAATGCCGCGGCAGTAAAAGAGTGAAAGAGTTCATGAAACCCAAACCATTGCGCTGCAAAGTTAGGTTTTTTAAGCGCATAGATAACGCCACCTGCCGAATATAAAATTCCACCAACAACAATCAAAATAAATACTGCAACGCCACCATTTCGCCAAAATGTTGGGATATAGAAGACTGCTGCCCAACCCAATGCGATATATCCAATGACATAAAGCCATCGAGGTGCATTGAGCCAAGTAACTCTCAAAATCGCAATAAGAAGCGCACCGCCCCAAACTGCCGAGAGCAAAATAATTGAACGTGTTTTATCCAGTAAGAAGATGGCAAATGGTGTGTAAGTACCAGCGATCAAAATCGGAATGTTTGCATGATCAATTCGGCGCCAGAGCGCATGCGTTCCGCTCTTCCAATTCACGCGGTGATAGAGAGCGCTACAGGTAAATAAGGTGACTGCGGTGAGGGTAAAGATGGTGGCGGTTATCCGGCCTCGAAGTTCCGAGGCGATTGTGACGAGGACGAGCCCAGCGACGACCGAGATGGGGGACATGACGAGGTGGATTACCCCTCGAAGTCGAGGTTTTTCGCTCATTTTCTCGATCCGATCCCGCGCCATCTACGAAAGGTACCCCCCGAGCCTCAAATACCTATCGGCGTGTCGCGCTCGGCGGATACATCGAATTGGGAGGAGAGAGGAGTAATGGGCCGTTTTGACCCAAACCTCACGCCTGCATTACCTTTGCGCCCTGCTCTTTTCACGGAAGAGCTATTCCAATCTGCAGATTTTTCTGTGTGACATTGCGAATTGAGTACGACACACCCGACCGCGTGGGTCGGAATAACGAGATGGAGATCGGTAGTGCCAACAATTCAGCAGTTGGTTCGAAAAGGACGCGTTGATAAGTCTGACAAGACATCAACACCAGCACTTAAAGGAAGTCCACAACGTCGTGGTGTTTGTACACGCGTGTACACAACAACACCAAAGAAACCAAACTCTGCACTTCGCAAAGTTGCACGTGTTCGCTTAACAAGTGGCATGGAAGTAACTGCATACATTCCAGGTGAAGGACATAACTTGCAAGAGCACTCCATTGTTCTTGTTCGTGGTGGCCGTGTTAAAGATCTTCCAGGTGTTCGTTACAAGATCGTACGTGGATCACTTGATACTCAAGGTGTTAAGGATCGCAAACAAGCACGTTCTCGTTACGGTGCAAAACGAGATAAGAAGTAGGAGATAACAGATGCCACGTAAAGGTCCCGCTCCGAAAACTCCGGTTATTGCAGATCCGGTTTATAACTCACCAATTGTTACTGCACTCATTAACAAAGTTTTGTTGCACGGTAAGCGTTCCACTGCTGAAGGAATCGTTTATGCAGCGCTAGAAAATTGCCGCGAGAAAACTCAAGTAGATCCAGTAATTACTTTGAAGCGCGCTCTCGACAACATCAAGCCAACTGTTGAAGTGAAATCACGTCGCGTTGGTGGCGCTACTTACCAAGTACCAGTCGAAGTAAAAGCAGCTCGCGCAACGACTCTCGGACTTCGTTGGTTAGTTGATAACTCACGCGATCGCCGTGAAAAGTCGATGGCAGAACGCCTCGCAAATGAATTGATTGACGCAAGCAATGGTCTTGGCGCAGCAGTGAAGAAGCGCGAAGACACCCACAAGATGGCGGAAGCAAACAAGGCGTTTGCTCACTATCGCTGGTAAGTAAAAGAAATTAGAAGAAGAAACTAGAAAAGGAACTGATAACAGTGGCAACAGAGACAGCGCTCGACCTCGCCAAGGTTCGCAACATTGGAATCATGGCGCATATTGACGCGGGTAAAACCACCACAACTGAACGCATCCTTTTCTATACCGGAATTAACTACAAGATCGGTGAAGTTCATGAAGGCGCAGCCACCATGGACTGGATGGAACAAGAGCAAGAGCGCGGTATCACTATTACATCCGCGGCAACAACATGTGAATGGAAAGGCCATCACATCAACATCATCGATACACCTGGCCACGTTGACTTCACAGTTGAAGTTGAACGTTCACTCCGTGTTCTTGATGGTGCAGTAACAGTTTTCGATGGCGTTGCTGGCGTTGAACCACAATCTGAAACAGTCTGGCGCCAAGCAGATAAGTACAACGTTCCACGAATTTGTTTCGTTAATAAACTCGATCGCACCGGTGCTTCATTTGATCGTTGCGTAGAGATGATTGGTTCACGACTTGGCGCAACAGCGCTTGTTCTCCAAGTTCCAATTGGAGCTGAAGGTGATTTCAGCGGCGTTGTTGATTTGATTCAAATGAAGGCGCTTGTCTGGCCTGGCGAAACAAAGAAAGGCGAGGATTACCTCGTTCAAGAAATTCCTGCTGATCTCAAAGAAAAATGCGATGCTGCTCATGCACAAATGCTTGAAACGCTCGCTGAAAACGATGATCAGATTATGGAGAAGTACCTCGGTGGCGAAACTCTTTCTGAAGAAGAGATCATCGCTGGAATTCGTCGCGCAACCCTTTCGTACAAACTCACACCAGTTCTTACTGGTTCTGCGTTTAAGAACAAGGGCGTACAGCCAATGCTTGATGCGGTAACACGTTACCTACCAAGCCCACTCGATATCACTGGCATCGTCGGCCACAAGCAAGGCGATCGCTCTGTTGAAATTACTCGCCAACCAGATAATAAAGAGCCATTCTCAGCGCTCGCGTTCAAGATTATGAGCGATCCACACCTTGGAAAACTCACCTTCGTACGTATCTACTCTGGCGTTCTTGAGGCAGGTACCGGAATTCTCAATGCGACAAAAGATCGCAAAGAACGTATCGGCAAGATCTACCGAATGCACGCCAACAAGCGTGAAGAAATTCCACAAGCTGGCGCAGGTGACATCATCGCTGTGATGGGTCTTAAGGACACCACTACAGGCGACACACTTTCAGATCCAGATAAGCCAGTTGTTCTTGAATCAATGGACTTCCCAGATCCAGTTATTCACGTAGCGATCGAACCAAAGACAAAGGGCGACCAAGAGAAACTTGGAACTGCTATCCAACGTCTTGCTGAAGAAGATCCAACATTCCATGTTCGAACTGACGAAGAAACAAACCAGACCATCATTGGTGGAATGGGTGAACTTCACCTTGAAATTCTCGTTGACCGTATGCGTCGCGAATTTAAAGTTGAAGCAAACGTAGGTAAGCCACAAGTTGCTTATCGTGAAACACTTCGTAAACCAGTTGCTCGCCATGATTACACACATAAGAAGCAGACCGGTGGCTCTGGACAATTCGCAAAGATTCAAATCGCACTCGAACCACTTCCAGTTGGCGCAGTTGAAGGCGGATATGAATTCGTCAACAAAGTCGTCGGTGGACGTGTTCCTAGGGAGTACATCCCATCCGTTGATGATGGTTGCCAAGAGGCAATGCAGAGTGGACCACTTGCTGGTTATCCACTTACCGATGTACGAGTAACTCTTCTTGATGGCGCATACCACGATGTTGACTCATCGGAGTTGGCCTTCAAGATTGCTGGAATCGCGGCGTTTAAGGAAGCAGCAAAACTTGCTGGTCCAGTACTCCTCGAACCAATGATGTCGGTCGAAGTTGTTACCCCTGAAGATTTCATGGGTGATGTCATCGGCGATCTCAACTCTCGCCGTGGCCAAATTCAGGCTATGGATGAACGTTCCGGTGCTCGAATCGTTCGAGCGCTTGTTCCACTTTCAGAGATGTTCGGCTATGTCGGAGATCTTCGAAGCAGAACACAAGGTCGCGCGAGTTACAGCATGCAATTCGATTCATATGCAGAAGTTCCTGCAGCTGTTTCGAAAGAAATCATCGCGAAAATTCGCGGCGAGTAGATAAAGAAAGAAATATAGGAGGAACCACAGTGGCAAAGGCAAAGTTCGAGCGGACGAAGCCGCACGTAAACATCGGCACCATTGGTCACATCGACCACGGTAAGACCACTCTTACTGCTGCGATTTCCAAGGTGCTTCATGACAAGTATCCAAACCTCAATGAGGTTTCCGCATTCGATCAAATCGATAAGGCGCCAGAAGAGCGTCAACGCGGTATCACCATCTCGATTGCACACATCGAGTACCAGACCGAGGCGCGTCACTATGCACACGTTGACTGCCCAGGTCACGCTGACTACATCAAGAACATGATTACTGGTGCAGCTCAGATGGACGGTGCAATTCTCGTTGTTGCTGCAACTGACGGCCCAATGCCTCAGACAAAAGAGCACGTGCTTCTTGCACGTCAGGTTGGCGTTCCATCAATCGTTGTTGCGCTCAACAAGTCTGACATGGTCGACGATGCAGAAATTCTTGAACTTGTTGAAATGGAAGTTCGTGAACTTCTCAACAAGTACGAGTTCCCTGGCGACACCACTCCAATCGTTCGCATCTCAGCTCTCAAAGCTCTTGAAGGCGACGCAGCATGGGGCGACAAGATCATGGAACTTATGGCAGCAGTGGATTCATTCATTCCACAGCCAACCCGTGAAATTGATAAGCCATTCTTGATGCCAGTTGAAGACGTTTTCACCATCACAGGTCGTGGAACCGTTGTTACTGGTCGTATCGAGCGCGGCATTGTTAAGGTGAACGAAGAAGTTGAAATCATCGGTATCCGTCCAGATTCACAGAAGACAGTTATTACCGGTGTTGAAATGTTCCGTAAGTTGCTCGACGAAGGTCAAGCAGGCGAGAACGTTGGTCTCCTTCTCCGCGGTTTGAAGCGTGAAGATGTTGAACGTGGCCAAGTTGTTTGCAAGCCAGGTTCAGTAACTCCTCACACTGAATTCTCCGCTTCTGCTTACATCCTTTCAAAGGATGAAGGCGGACGTCACACACCATTCTTTAACAACTACCGTCCACAGTTCTACTTCCGTACAACTGACGTGACTGGTGTTGTAACACTCCCATCAGGTACCGAAATGGTTATGCCTGGCGATAACACTGAAATGAACGTTGTTCTTATTCAGCCAGTCGCTATGGAAGAAGGTCTTCGCTTCGCTATCCGCGAAGGTGGCCGCACCGTTGGTGCAGGTCGTGTAACAAAGATCCTGAAGTAAATAGATTCGACATTGGATCTATAAGAAAAAAAGTAGCTCAGTAAAAGTAACCGAGTGGTTGAAAGACCACTCGGTGAAATTAAAAAATTAGAGAAGTGCAGTTAAAGAGGTAAGGGAGAAAATCATGGCGGGACAGAAAATCCGCATACGGCTCAAGGCCTATGACCATGAAGTGATCGACACGTCGGCGAAGAAAATCGTCGAAACTGTTGAGCGCACTGGTGCAACGGTCGCGGGCCCAGTTCCGCTACCAACAGAGAAGAACACATACTGTGTTATTCGCTCCCCACATAAATATAAAGATAGCCGTGAACATTTCGAGATGCGCACACATAAGCGCCTCATCGACATCATCGATCCAACTCCTAAGACAGTGGACTCCTTGATGCGTCTCGATCTTCCAGCCGGCGTTGATATTGAAATTAAGTTGTAGGAGATCTGACAATGACAACCACTCAATCAAAGGGCGCTGCGATCAAGGGAATCCTTGGTACCAAGCTCGGTATGACTCAGGTCTTCGATGCCCAAAATCATGTTGTACCAGTAACTGTTGTTACTGCAGGTCCATGCGTTGTAACTCAAATTCGTACACTTGAAAAAGATGGTTACGAAGCGGTGCAATTCGCATTTGGCGCTGTCGATCCACGTAAAGTTTCAAAGCCAGAAGCTGGCCACTTTGCAAAAGCTGGCGTAACTCCACGTAAAGATGTTGCAGAACTTCGCACATCAAATGCTGGTGCGTACACCGTTGGCCAAGAAATTAAGGCCGATGTATTTGCAGCTGGTGAATTAATCGATGCATCTGGTGTCTCACTCGGTAAAGGTTCTGCTGGTGTTATGAAGCGCCACAACTTCCGTGGTTTCGGCGATGGACACGGTGTAGAACGTAAGCACCGTACATCTGGTTCTATCGGTAACCGCACCACCCCAGGTCGCGTCTTCAAAGGCAAGCGAATGATGGGACGTATGGGTGTTGAAAAAGTCACCGTACAAAATCTCACTGTTCATGCAGTTGATGCAGAGAACAACACCATTCTTATTAAGGGTGCAATTCCTGGCCCAATCGGAACAACAGTATTTCTCAAGTCTGCTTCAAAGAAAGCAGTTTCCGAGAGCACTGTGAAGACTGAAAAGGCAGGTGCATAACGATGTCACTAACAATCGACATTAACGACGCACAAGGAAAGAAAGTTGGCTCATTTGATCTGCCAGCTGAAATCTTTGATGTGCAAGTAAATATTCCATTGATTCACCAAGTTGTTACTGCTCAACTCGCAGCTGCTCGCCAAGGAACACACAAGGCGAAGAACCGCGGCGAAGTAAGCGGTGGTGGAAAGAAACCGTTTAAGCAGAAGGGAACAGGTCGCGCTCGTCAGGGTTCAACCCGTTCACCAAATCAACGCCACGGTGGTGTTGCACAAGGTCCAGTGCCACGTCTTTATGATCAACGAACACCAAAGAAGATGATTGCCGCTGCACTTCGTGGCGTGCTCTCTGATCGTCAACGCAATGAACGAATTCATATCGTGGACGGCATTGTGAGCGAGCCATCAACAAAGGGTGCACTCACCGCAGTTCGTCAATTCTCTGATCGTAAGAAAGTTCTCGTTGTAGTTGCTCGTAGTGAGAATGATGTCTGGCGTTCACTTCGCTCTGTCGAAGATGTTCACCTCATCGTCGCTGATCAACTCAACGCATATGACGTTGTGAATTCTGATGACGTCGTCTTCTCACATGATGCGATTAAAGATTTCATCGCCGGTCCAGCAAAGGGCAAAGCTGTTACAGCAGTTGCTCGTGAGAGCGAAGTAGGAGTATCAGCATGAACGACCATCGCGACGTATTAATTGCACCAGTTGTATCGGAGAAGTCATACGGCTTGCTCGATCAGAACAAATACACATTCCTTGTTGCAACTCACGCCAATAAGACTCAAATCAAAATTGCAGTCGAAAAGATTTTCGGTGTGAAGGTACTCAAGGTCAACACGATGAACCGCGAAGGCAAGAAGAAACTCACACGTTTCGGTCTTGGTAAGCGGAGCGACACTAAGCGTGCAATTGTGCAAATTGCTGCTGGTGAACGTATCGACATCTTCGGAGGCCCAGTTTCCTAACGGAAACAGGGAAAGGGGAAAACAATGGCACTTCGTAAGTTAAAGCCAGTAACGCCAAGCTCTCGCGGCGCAAGCGTTCCTGACTTCGCTGAAATCACCCGCTCAACTCCGGAAAAGTCTCTGCTCCGACCAGTTCATAGCAAGGGTGGCCGTAACGCATCCGGCAAAGTCACTACACGTCATCAAGGCGGCGGACACAAGCGCGCATATCGCGTGATTGATTTCCTTCGCAACGATAAAGATGGCATTCCAGCAAAAGTTGCGCATATTGAATACGACCCAAATCGTTCTGCGCGCATTGCACTCATTCACTTTGCTGATGGCGAGAAGCGTTACATCATCGCGCCAAATAAATTAGAACAAGGCGACAAGATTGAAAATGGTCCATCTGCAGATATCAAGCCAGGCAATAACTTGCCACTTCGTAATATCCCAGTCGGTACCGTGATTCACGCGATTGAAGTTCGTCCTGGTGGCGGTGCACGCATTGCGCGTTCTGCTGGCGCATCAGTTCAACTCGTTGCAAAAGATGGTCCATATGCACAACTTCGTATGCCATCAGGTGAAATCCGAAACGTCGATGTTCGTTGCCGCGCAACAGTTGGCGAAGTTGGAAACGCAGAACAATCAAACATTAACTACGGAAAAGCTGGACGTATGCGCTGGAAAGGCAAGCGTCCAACCGTTCGTGGTGTTGTGATGAACCCAGTTGATCACCCACACGGTGGTGGTGAAGGTAAGACTTCAGGTGGACGCCATCCAGTATCACCTTGGGGTAAGCCAGAAATTCGCACTCGCAAGAAAAAAGCGAGCGATCAACTCATTGTCCGTCGTCGTCCGTCAAATAAGAGCCGATAAAGGAGCCCTTTAAATGCCACGTAGTTTGAAGAAGGGTCCATTCGTGGACAAACACCTTGAAAAGAAGGTGGATGATCAGAATGCGAAGAACACCAAAGTCGTTATCAAGACTTGGTCACGTCGCTCAATGATTACTCCGTCCATGATCGGCCACACCATCGCAGTACATGATGGTCGCAAGCATGTTCCAGTTTTCGTTACAGAAGCGATGATTGGTCACAAACTCGGTGAGTTTGCACCAACTCGAACCTTCCGTGGCCACGTTAAACAGGAAGATCGAAAGGTGACACCAAGTGCCTAATTCATCGACAAATACTCAACCACTCATTGCAACAGCTAAAGCTGGCTCACTGCGCGTAACTCCGCAGAAAGCTCGCCGTGTTGTGAACATGATCCGCGGTAAGCGCGCTGATGAAGCGATCAATATCGTGAAGTTCGCACCACAGATTGCAGTAAGTGAAGATCTCTACTCACTTTTAAATTCTGCTGTTGCTAACGCAAAGCAGAAGAATCCAGCCCTTCGCGATGCATCAGAACTTTGGGTAACTGAAGCTCTCGTTGACGAAGGTGTGACGATGAAGCGTTACCGCCCACGTGCGCAAGGTCGCGGATATCAAATTTTGAAGCGTAGCTGCCAGATCTCTGTCACTCTCTCAGATGACAAGAACTATCGCCGTCCTTCAAAAGCGCAGGCACGTAAAGCTGCAGCAGTAGCTGCCGAAGCAGGAAAGGATGTGACCGAATAAATGGGTCAAAAAATAAATCCACACGGCTTCCGGTTGGGTATCACGACTGAATTTAAGTCACGTTGGTACGCAGAGAAACTTTACAAAGATTACGTAAAAGAAGATGTTCTTATTCGTAAGACAATGGAGAAAGGTATGGAGCGCGCAGGCGTATCCCATATTGAAATTGAACGTACTCGTGAACGCGTACGTATCGATCTCCATACTGCTCGTCCAGGAATTGTGATTGGTCGACGTGGTGAAGGTGCAGACCGACTACGTCTTGATCTTGAAAAACTTACTGGCAAGCAAGTACAGCTCAATATTCTTGAAGTAAAGAATCCAGAGACCGATGCACAACTTGTTGCGCAAGGAATTGCAGAACAGTTAGCAGCACGTGTTTCTTTCCGCCGCGCAATGCGTAAGTCGATGCAGACTGCGTTAAAAGCTGGCGCTAAAGGAATCCGTGTTCAATGCGGTGGTCGACTCGGTGGCGCAGAAATGTCTCGCTCTGAGTTCTATCGCGAAGGTCGCGTTCCACTCCACACTCTCCGCGCTGATATTGATTATGGCTTCTATGAAGCACATACAACATTCGGTCGCCTTGGTGTCAAAGTGTGGATCTACAAAGGTGAAGTTATTGAATCTCGTGCAGAGCGTGAAGCAGCAGCACTTGCGCAAGCAAAGGCAGCAAAAGCAGATCGCCCACGTCGTGCACCACGTGCACCACGTGGTGAAGTAACAAAGACCAACGTTGCAGATCGCGCACAAGAAAGCGCAAGTGCAGTTTCTAATGAAGCAGCAACTCAAGCAACTACTGGTGAAGGAGCTGATGCATAGTGTTAATCCCACGTCGCGTAAAGCACCGTAAACAACATCACCCAAAGCGTTCAGGTAAATCAAAGGGCGGAACATTTGTTGCGTTCGGCGATTACGGTATTCAAGCGCTCGAAGGTGGTTACCTCACCAACCGCCAAATTGAAGCCGCACGTATTGCGATGACTCGTCACGTAAAGCGTGGTGGAAAAGTGTGGATCAATATTTATCCAGATCGCCCACTCACAAAGAAGCCAGCTGAAACTCGTATGGGTTCCGGTAAAGGCTCACCAGAGTGGTGGATCGCAAATATCAAGCCAGGTCGCGTGATGTTTGAAATTTCTGGTGTTACACAAGAAGTTGCAAACGAAGCGTTAACCCGCGCTATGCACAAATTACCGGTTAAGTGCCGCGTTGTACGTCGCGAGGAGGCATAAAGATGGCGATGATTTCAGCAGAAGAGTTACGCCAATTGGGTACCGAAGAGCTTCAAACAAAGCTCAAGGAATCAAAGGAAGAGTTATTCAACCTTCGCTTCCAAGCTGCAACTGGTCAACTTGAGAGCCATGGTCGTTTGACTGCGGTTCGCAAAGAGATTGCACGCATCTACACCATTTTGCGTGAACGTGAACTTGGTATCGGAGGTGCAGCATGACCGAAGCGCGTACATTCCGTAAAACTCGCGAAGGTATCGTGATTAGCGACAAGATGGATAAGACCGTTGTCGTCAAAGTTGAAGATCGTGCAGCGCATGGTCTCTACTCAAAAGTTATTACCAAAGCGAAGAAGTACAAGGCACATGATGAGAACAACTCAGCTGGTCTTGGCGATCGCGTTCTCATTATGGAAACACGTCCACTCTCGGCAACAAAGCGTTGGCGCGTTGTCGAAATTATCGAGAAGGCGAAGTAGGTGCAGCCATGATTCAACAAGAGTCTCGCTTACGCGTCGCGGATAACACAGGAGCTCGCGAGCTTCTCTGCATCCGTGTACTCGGCGGCACAAAGCGTCGTTACGCAGGTATCGGCGACATCATCGTCTGCTCCGTGAAGGATGCAATTCCAGGCGGTCAAGTAAAGAAAGGTGAAGTCGTTAAGGCTGTCATCGTTCGCACCGTTAAAGAGAACCGTCGTGCAGATGGTTCTTACATCAAGTTTGACGAGAACGCTGCCGTCATCATCAAAGATGATAACGAACCACGCGGAACTCGTATCTTCGGACCAGTTGCTCGCGAACTTCGCGATAAGCGCTTTATGAAGATCATTTCCTTAGCACCGGAGGTGTTGTAATGCGTATTAAGAAAGGTGACACTGTTCTTGTTATTGCCGGAAAAGATAAAGGCGTAACTGGAAAAGTTCTTGCCGTTGATACTCGCACAGCGCGTCTTGTTGTTGAAGGTGTCAATCGCGTAAAGAAGCACACCAAAGAGACTCAGTCAGATCGCGGCGTAAAAGTCGGCGGAATTCTTACTGTGGAAGCGCCAATCGCTTACTCCAACGTGATGTTGGTTGATGAAGATGGTGCAGCAACTCGTATTGGTTCACGCAAAGACGAAGACGGAAAGAATGTCCGTATCTCTCGTCGCTCTGGAAAGGACATCTAATGTCGACTGCAACCCTGCCTCGTCTTAAGGGACGCTATCGCGAAGCGATTGCGCCAGCACTTAAGAACGAATTTGGCTACAAGAACGTCATGCAGATTCCTACTTTGACCAAAGTTGTTGTGAACATGGGTGTCGGCGAAGCTGCAAAAGATTCCAAACTCATCGAAGGTGCAATCCGCGATCTTCAAACCATCACTGGCCAGAAGCCATTGGTAACAAAGGCGAAGAAGTCGATTGCTAACTTCAAACTCCGTGAAGGTATGCCAATCGGTGCGCACGTCACACTTCGTGGCGATCGTATGTGGGAATTTATGGATCGTCTGCTCTCGATTTCATTGCCACGTATCCGCGACTTCCGTGGTCTTTCACCAAAACAATTTGATGGTCAAGGAAACTACACGTTCGGTATTACCGAGCAGGTTGTTTTCCCAGAAATCGAACAAGATAAGTTAGATCGAGTTCGCGGTATGGATATCACCATCGTTACATCGGCGAAGAATGATGATGAAGGTCGTGCGTTGCTACGCGCGCTCGGATTCCCATTCAAGGATTAATCGGGAGATAAAAGACAATGGCAAAAACATCACTCAAAGTGAAGGCAAGCCGTAAACCTAAGTTCAAGGTTCGCGGTTACACACGTTGCCAGCGTTGCGGTCGCCCACACGCTGTCTATCAAAAATTTGGCATCTGCCGAATCTGCTTCCGCACCATGGCACACCGTGGTGAACTTCCAGGAATCACAAAAGCTTCTTGGTAATTTCAAAAATAATTCCAACAATGAAAATAATTCCAACTATGAAGAAGGTCCAAAAGGAAACCACTTCAAGAAAGGCCAAAGGCCACGTATGACAATGACAGACCCGATCGCAGACATGCTTAGCCGTCTGCGCAATGCAAACACTGCTTACCATGAGGTGGTTTCAATGCCATCGTCATCGGTAAAAGTGCGCATTGCAGCGATCCTTCAGCAAGAAGGATTTATCTCCGGATACAAGGTTGAGAACAATCCAAATGGATTTGGTAAGAACCTTGTTATTGATTTGAAGTATGGCTCAAACCGTGAACGTTCCATCGCAGGACTTCGTCGCGTAAGTAAGCCAGGTCTTCGTGTATACGCAAAATCAACTGGACTTCCAAAAGTTCTTGGCGGTCTTGGCGTTGCGATCATTTCAACTTCCCAAGGTTTGCTTACTGATAAGCAAGCTAATAAGCAGGGCGTAGGCGGAGAAGTTCTCGCCTACGTATGGTGATCACATGTCACGTATCGGTCGTATGCCTGTTGCGGTTCCTAAGGGAGTCGAAGTAAAGATTGATGGTTCACACGTTGCAGTGAAAGGTCCAAAAGGATCACTCGAACTTGACGTTGCTGCACCAATTACTGTCGCGCAAGAAGCCGACACTGTTGTTCTCTCAAGACCAAATGATGAGCGATCATCACGTTCACTTCATGGTCTCTCACGTACTCTGATTGCAAATATGTTCATTGGTGTAACAGCTGGTTACTCAAAGAAGATTGTGATCACTGGCGTTGGTTACCGCGTTGCAAATAAAGGAAAAGATCTTGAATTTGCACTTGGCTATAGCCACCCAATTCTCTTCCCTGCGCCTGCAGGAATTACTTTCAACGTTGAATCACCAACTGAATTCACCATCTCTGGTGTCGATAAGCAGTTAGTTGGCGAGACGGCAGCGAAGATCCAGAAGTTACGTAAGTCCGATCCTTATAAGGGCAAAGGCTTACACCTCGAAGGTCAACGCATCCGTCGCAAGGCTGGAAAGACGGGTAAGAAATAATGAATATCGCTAAGAAAATCGTTAAGGGCTCGACATCAACTGCTCGCGCTCGCCGTCATTTCCGCGTACGTAAGAAAGTCGTTGGCACAACTGAACGACCACGTCTTGTCGTCACTCTCTCCGCTCGTCATTTAGTTGCGCAAATTGTTGATGATTCAAAAGGTCACACACTCGCATCTGCATCGACGATGGAAGCAGATCTTCGCGCAACATCAGCAGATAAGACAAAGAAAGCTCGCACTGTGGGCCAACTTGTTGCTGATCGCGCAAAAGCAAAAGGAATTAAGGCAGTTGTTTTCGATCGTGGTGGTAACCGCTACACCGGTCGCGTCGCTGCTTTAGCAGATGGCGCTCGTGAGAATGGATTGGACTTCTAATGACACCAGCCGAAAAAACTGAACGCGATACCGCTGCAAAGCCAGATCGTCGTGAGAAGCGCGAACGTCGTGATGATCGCGCTGACAAGAGCCCTTACATGGAGCGCGTGGTTTTCATTAACCGCGTAGCAAAAGTTGTTCAAGGTGGTCGTCGTTTCTCCTTCACCGCACTAGTAGTTGTCGGCGATGGAAATGGAACTGTTGGCGTTGGTTATGGCAAAGCAAAAGAAGTGCCACAAGCAATTGCTAAAGCAGTTGAAGAAGCGAAGAAATCATTCTTCAAAGTGCCACGTCTTGGTTCAACCATTCCTCATCCAGTTCAAGGTGAAATGGCTGCCGGCGTAGTTCTTCTTCGTCCTGCTGCTCCTGGTACCGGTGTTATTGCTGGTGGTCCAGTTCGTGCAGTACTTGAGTGCGCAGGAATCTCCGATGTTTTGACCAAGTCACTTGGTTCAAATAATCCAATCAATATGGTTCACGCAACTGCAACAGCGCTAAAGATGTTGGAACACCCAACATCAATCGCAGCGCGTCGTGGTCTGCCTCTAGAGAACGTTGCGCCAGCAGCAATTGCACGCGCAGTAAATACGCCATCTGAGAGCAGAACTGAAGCTACGAAAGTAGGCGCATAATGCCAAGACTTAAAGTCACACAAGTTCGTTCCAAAGTTGGTAACGCGCCAGATCAACGCGACACACTTCGTTCGCTTGGTTTGAAGCGTATTGGTGATGTTGTGGTGAAAGAAGATCGTCCAGAAATTCGTGGAATGGTCTACGCAGTTCGCCACCTCATTAAAGTTGAGGAGGTTGAATAACAATGGTGCTTAAAGTTCATCATCTTCGTCCAGCGCCTGGATCCAAGAAAGCTAAGACTCGTAAGGGTCGCGGTGAAGGTTCCAAAGGTAAGACTGCTGGTCGTGGCGGAAAAGGTACCCACGCTCGAAATACAGTTCGCGCTGGTTTCGAAGGTGGTCAGATGCCACTCGTTCAACGTCTTCCAAAACTTCGCGGATTTAAGAATCCAGAACGCATTGAATACCAAGCAGTGAATGTTTCAACAATTAACGCGCTCTTCCCAAAGGGTGGCGCAGTTTCAGTTGAAGATCTCGTCAAAGCTGGTGCGGCTCGTAAGGGACACCCAGTAAAGGTGCTTGGAAATGGTGACATCTCCGTTAAGGTCAATGTCACTGCACATGCATTCTCAAGTTCTGCATCAGAGAAAATCTCTGCTGCGGGTGGATCAATTAAGGAACTCTAAATTGCTACAAGCATTCGCTAAAGCATTTAAGACGCCAGATCTCCGTCGGAAGATTTTCTTCACGATGGCGATCATGGCGTTGTTCCGCTTTGGATCAATCATCCCAACGCCGGGTGTTTCGTATAAAGC
>Ga0214923_10004598_pt1 | contig 16569 bp, 16 predicted proteins | sample LL1510_MetaG_FD_177993 | JGI IMG/M metagenome (GOLD analysis project Ga0214923, IMG submission 177993) | Freshwater microbial communities from Lake Lanier, Atlanta, Georgia, United States - LL-1510 | ecosystem: Environmental > Aquatic > Freshwater > Lake | place: USA: Georgia | collected...
TTTACCAAGGGTGGGGAGCGGGTGGTGGGGCAGGCGGCCAAGCGGCAGGCGGTGACGAATCCGAAGAACACGATTTTTTCCGTGAAGCGGCTGATTGGGCGAAAATTTGCCGAAGTTCAGGAGGAGGTGAAGCGGCTTCCGTACAAAGTGGTTGCTGCCAAGAACGGAGACGCGCACGTGGAGGTGGAGGTTAAGGGAGAAAAGAAGACGTTTTCCCCGGAGGAGGTTTCCTCCTTTATTTTGGCGAAGCTCAAGGCGGATGCGGAGTCGAAGCTGGGAGAAAAGATCACCCAGGCGGTGATCACCGTTCCCGCTTATTTCAACGACAGCCAGCGGCAGGCCACGAAGGACGCAGGCAAGATCGCCGGCCTGGAGGTTCTCCGGATCATCAATGAGCCGACGGCGGCCTCCCTGGCGTACGGGTTGGACAAGAAGAAGGACGAGAAAATCGCGGTTTATGATTTGGGCGGTGGAACGTTTGATATTTCCGTTTTGGACATCGGGGACGGACTCTTTGAAGTGAAGGCGACCAACGGGGACACCCATTTGGGAGGAGACGACTGGGACATGGCGGTGATGGATTGGATCATTGCGGAATTTAAGGCCGACTCGGGGATCGATCTGCACGGGCAACCCGATGCCCTCCAGCGGATCCGGGAGGAGGCGGAAAAGGCGAAGATCGCGCTCTCCTCGGCCCAGGAGTACGAGATCAATCTGCCTTTCGTCACCGCGGATGCTTCGGGTCCGAAGCATATCGCAAAGAAGCTGACCCGGGCGAAGCTGGAGCAGCTGACGGACAAGTTGCGGGAGCGGACGATTGGACCGGTGAATGCCTGCCTCAAAGATGCCGGACTGTCCTCGACCCAGATTGACGAGCTTGTGCTTGTTGGGGGAATGACCCGGATGCCCTCGATTGTCGAAACTGCTCGGAAGCTGATCGGAAAAGAACCCCACAAGGGTGTGAATCCGGACGAGGTCGTGGCCATCGGTGCCGCGATTCAGGGCGGGGTGTTGAAAGGGGACGTGCAGGACGTGCTGCTGCTCGACGTGACACCGCTCACTCTCGCGATCGAGACGGCCGGCGGTGTGGCGACCCCGATGATTCCTCGGAACACGACTGTTCCGACGAAAAAGACGAATGTGTTCAGCACCTATTCGGACAACCAGCCAGGGGTGGAGATTGTGATTTTGCAGGGGGAGCGGCCTCTTTCCCGCGACAATAAACGTTTGGGGACGTTCCATCTGGACGGTATCCCTCCGGCACCGCGCGGGACGCCGCAGATTGAGGTTACCTTTGACATCGATACGAACGGAATTTTGCAGGTTTCCGCCAAGGATCTGGGTTCGGGGAAGGAGCAGAAGATTTCGATCACCGGCTCGAGCGGGCTTTCCAAGGAGGAGGTCGAGAAGCTGACCCGGGAGGCGAAGGAGCACGAGGCGGAGGATCTGAAGGCGAAGGAGAAGATCGAGGCGCGTAACCAGGCCGAGAACACCGCCTTTGCGGCAGAGAAGATGATCAAGGAGATGGGGGACAAGCTGGATGCCGCAAAGAAGAAGGAGATCGAGGATGCGGCGAATGCGGTCAAGGAAGCCGTGAAAAAAGACGATGAGGCGGCGATCAAGGACACAGCTGAGAAGCTGAACACGTTGGTGCAGGCGGTCAGCACGGAGCTGTATCGTCAGGCCTCGGAAAAGGCTGCGGCGGGAAAAGGAACAACTTCACAAGCGGGAGAATCGGAGTCGGCCGGTCCAGGCGAACGTCCCAAAAGGGACGGAAACGACGTGATCGATGCCGAATTCGAGATGGTCGACAAAGACAAGAAGGGCGGCAAGAAGCCGAGTTGACCGGCGACCCGCGGGGGTCGTACCCATCCTTCGAACAAGAAACCTCAACCCAAGAAAGGAGATCACGAACCTTATGGCAAACGTGAACATCCGTCCTCTCGGCGACCGGGTGCTGGTGCATCCGCTCGAGGAGCAGGAAGTGAAGAAAGGCGGGATTATCATCCCTGATACCGCCAAAGAGAAACCCCAAGAGGGCAAAGTCGTCCAAGTCGGACCCGGAAAACGGGACGAAGCGGGCAAACTGGTCCCGATGGAAGTGAAAAAAGGGGATAAAGTCCTGTTCAGCAAATACGGCGGGACAGAGATCACCCTGGATGGTGAAAAAATGCTGATCATGCGCGAGGACGACATCCTCGGCGTGGTGAGCTAAAGGAGGAAATGAATTATGGCAGCCAAACAACTCTTGTTTGACGAGGCCGCCCGACACGCGCTCCTGCGCGGCGTGGAGAAGCTCTCCAAGGCCGTGAAAGCGACACTCGGACCGGCAGGTCGCAACGTGGTTCTCGATAAAAAATTCGGTTCCCCGACCATCACCAAGGACGGTGTCACGGTCGCGAAGGAGATCGAGCTCGAGGATCCTTATGAAAATATCGGTGCCCAACTGGTCCGTGAAGTCGCCAGCAAAACGAGCGACATCGCGGGAGACGGCACCACCACCGCCACGGTTTTGGCGGAATCGATCTACCGGGAGGGTCTCAAGAATGTGACCGCCGGGGCGAATCCGACCGAGCTGAAGCGTGGAATCGACCGTGCGGTCGAAGCGATCGTGGAGGAGCTAGCCTCGATCAGCAAAAAGGTGAAGGACAAGGAGGACATCCGCCAGGTCGCGACCGTCTCCGCCAACTGGGACAAGACGATCGGTGAAATCATCGCCGACGCCTTGGACAAGGTGGGCAAAGACGGCACGGTGACGGTGGAGGAAGCCAAGTCGATCGAAACCTCACTCGAAGTCGTCGAGGGGATGCAGTTCGACAAGGGCTATCTCTCTCCCTACTTCGTGACGAATCAGGAAGATCAGGAAGCCGTTCTGGAGAACGCCTATCTTTTGATTCACGAGAAAAAGATCTCGAGCCTGAAGGACATGCTTCCTTTGCTGGAGAAAGTCGCCAAGTCGGGCAAGCCGCTGCTGGTCATTGCCGAGGAGGTGGAGGGGGAAGCCCTGGCCACTCTGGTGGTGAACAAGCTGCGTGGCACGCTGCAGGTTTGCGCGGTGAAGGCGCCTGGATTCGGGGATCGTCGCAAGGCGATGCTCGAGGACATTGCGATCCTGACCGGCGGCAAGATGCTGAGCGAGGATCTCGGGATCAAACTCGAAAACGTCACGTTGGACGACCTCGGCAAGGTGAAGCGTGCGGTTGTGGACAAGGAGAACACCACCCTGATTGAGGGTGTGGGCAAGAGCTCCGACATCCAAGGCCGTGTCTCCCAGATCAAGAGACAGATCGAGGAGACCACCTCGGATTACGACAAGGAGAAGCTCCAGGAGCGTCTCGCGAAACTCGCGGGCGGTGTGGCCGTCATCAATGTCGGCGCCGCGACCGAGACCGAGATGAAGGAGAAGAAGGCCCGCGTGGAAGACGCGTTGCACGCAACCCGTGCGGCCGTTGAGGAGGGTATTGTCCCCGGAGGGGGCGTGGCCCTGATCCGCGGACAGAAGGCCATCGAGAGTCTGAAGCTCAAGGGCGATCAGGCCATTGGCGCGGAGATCATCCGTCGCGCAGTGGAGCAGCCTTTGCGCACCTTGGCGGACAACGCCGGGGTGGAAGGCTCGATCGTGGTGCAGGAGGTGAAAAGTCGGAAAGGTGCCGAGGGCTACAATGTGGCCACCGGTGAGTATGTCGACCTGTTGAAGGCCGGCGTTGTGGATCCGACCAAGGTCACCCGTTCTGCGCTGCAGAACGCCAGTTCCATCGCAGGATTGCTCCTGACCACCGAAGCGGTGGTGACGGAGTTGCCTGAGAAGGAAAAGGCACCGGCGCCCGCAGGTGGCGGTCACGGCGGAGGGATGGACTACTAATCCATTCGTAAGATTTTCCCCATGGGGTACGTCCCCCGTGGGGAGCTGAAAGGGGCGCGGTTCCGCAAGGAGCCGCGCCCTTTCTGTTTTTCATTACGACATCACGCGAAGGACGCCAAGGAGGGCTTATTGCGAACCGGAGCGGGTTCCACGCCAGCCTTGGAAGATGATTTGAGCCATGTGGGGAGGCAGTTTCTGGCCGGAACAAGATTCGTTGTGGGCGAAATATCTAGATGACCCGATATGAAAGGAGAAGGAAGAGTCCGACGAGGAGGGACTGAAAGATCAGGCCGGTGAGGATGGTGAAATCCTTCTTTCCGCGGTAGTGAAACTTTTCGTGGAGGCGATGGATCGTCTCCAGCCACCTTGGCGGTTTGGGAAGCAGATCACGGATTCCCGTGAGATAGTCGGGCAGAAGGGAGCCGAAGGCCCCTGCAAGAAGAGTCCAGAACCCGGTGGAGGCCAGGAGCGGGGATGAGAGGAGGAGGAAAAAGATCCCGGCACCGAGGATCTGGTCGACAAAAACCACGGGAAGGAGGCGTTGAAGTTTGGTCCCATGGTTGGGGGAGGAGTGGATCCAGTGTCCGATTCCAGCGTCGCCGTGGGGGATGGCGTCGAGGGCGAGATGGCTTGCGACCCCGAGGCAAAGAGCGGACACGGGGCCTCCGGAAACCGTGGAGGCCAGCAACATTCCGACCGGGATGTGGACAGGGGAGAACAAGGAGGGGCCTCGCGATCGAATCAGACCTGGGCGGTGCGAGCCTGGACGGTTCGGTAAGTTTTATCGCCGACGACCGTGGTGTTGACGATGACCAGCGGGGCGTGGGGGTGGACCCAGCCTTTGAGGAGCAGGTCACCGATCACTTCCTGAATGACCGTTTCCCGCTCCGGCCGATCGAAAGGGAGGCAGCGGGCGCGGACTCCGTAGTGCAGCGAGAGCTGTCGCGCAAGGGTGGGGGTGGGGGTGAAGGCGTAGATGGGGGAGAAGCGGGGGCGGAGGGCTGCGGCCACGCGTGCCATCCGGCCGGTGCGGGTGAAAAGAAGAATGCCTTGGGCACCCAGTTCATTGGCGAGGTGAACACCGGACGAAACAATTCCGTCCGCCTCGCCCTCGGTATGGATATCCCTTTCGTATCCGATGGAGCCGGAGCGTTCGATCCGGCGGGCGACACGGTCGAGAACCTCGAGACAGGCGCGGGGGTATTGGCCGGTTGCGGTTTCGCCCGAAAGCATGATCGCATCGGCGCCCTCGAAGACGGCATTGGCCACGTCGGTGATTTCCGCGCGGGTGGGAAGGGGGTTGGAGATCATGCTTTCGAGCATGTGGGTGGCGACGATGACCGGTTTCATGGCGGTGATGCACTGTTTGAGAATCCGGCGCTGGATGATCGGGAGCTCCTCGTAGGGGCATTCGACGCCGAGGTCCCCGCGGGCGACCATGATGGCATCGGCGGCGGAGATGATCCCGAGGATGTTTTTGACGGCGAGCTGGTCCTCGATCTTGGCGATGATTTTCACATCCCGACCGTTGTGCTGGTCGAGAAAATCGCGAAGGGCAGTGACGTCGTCGGGGTCGCGGACAAAGGAGAGGGCGACCCAGTCGATCCCCGCCTCCAGACCGACGAGGAGGTCGGCGGCATCCTTTTCCGTGATGGCGGGGAGGTTGACGCGGATTCCGGGGAGATTGATGTGGCGGCGGTCGCCCAGGGTGCCGGCGGTCAGGACACGGCAGAGGAGGGAGGTGGAATCCTTTTTGAGGACCTGCAGGTGGATGACCCCGTTATCGACGAGCAGTTTTTGTCCCGGGGAAAGATCCCGAACGAGATCGGGGTAGTTGACGGGAATGGCGGGAGCGGAAGCTTGGGGATCGATCGAGAGGATCAGTTCGTCACCGACGGCGAGCTGGCGGGGTTTGCCGATGGTGCCGGTGCGGATGGCAGGCCCTTGGGTATCGAGGAGGAGTGCGATTTCCTGGCCACGATTGGATGCAAGGGAGCGAAGTTTTGGGGTAACTTGACGAACAAAGTCGTGGTTGGCGTGGGACATGTTGAGGCGAAATATTTCAGCTCCTGCATCGATAAGTTGGGATAGGGCGTTGGATTCGTTGTGTTTGGGGCCAAGGGTGGCAATCAGTTTTGTGCGGCGGGCGTGCGCGAGTTGCCACACGGACGCGGCCGAGGTTTTGGAAACGGACATCCGAAAAGATTAAAGAAAGTTTCAGATAACAAAAGAATTCGATCGTAAAATTTAAATTTCAGGGACGAGCAAGCGTAAAAAGTTGAATGGCAATCGGATATGATTTGAACAGTTTGTGAAATTTTTGTTTACATTAAAAACATTCAAGCGAATCTGAAATTGTCCGACTGATCATGACCAATATCCAAAATTTACTTTTGGGGGCTTTGAAAAATTCGGGGCATGCCGTTGCGATTCTGGATCGCGAGTTGAAGATCCGTTGGGAGGGTGGATTGCCACGGGCGATGATCGGTGCACCTGTGAGCATTCTTTGGCAAGGGGCGAAGGTGGCCCGTCGGGAGATGGGCAAGGTGATGGAGTGTTTGGTTGCGGGAATGGGTTGCCAGACGGAGGTGGAGAGCCAAAGGGGCGGGGGACGTTGGAGGATCGATTTCATTCCGTTGCGAGATCCCGCGGGGGAGTTGCAGGGATTTGCCGCCGTGCGGCAGATGGTGAATTCCGCGACGGAGAATTTTTCTGAGGGGGTGGCGGAGATCTACGAGCTTCTTTTCGAGATCGGGGGGTTTGAGGATCTGGTCCCCCTAGCGCGTTAGGGTTCGGGATTCTCCTTTTCCATTCGCTCGGCCAGCCACTGTTTGATCATCGACTGGTAGTTGAGGTAGCGACGGGCGGCGAGGCGTTTCAGGCGGCTGAGCATGCGTGGATCGATCCGCAGGGTGATGGAGGTGGACTCCTGTCCTTCCCCGCGCGAAAGGGAGGCGGCCAGCAACTGGGGATCGAGTTGATGGGTTGCCCAGTAGGCGGCCTCCTCCTTGGGATTTGGGAAAAAGGGAATCTCCTCCCAACGACGGATCGGGGTGAGATCGCTCATAGGGATTCCTTGGCTTTTCGTTCGTAGAAGTAGATTTCATGGGAGGTCATGGCCCGGGTGGCGATGGGCCGCATCCTGCGGCCGTCGGAGCTGTAGAGGGAGAAGAGGGATTGGCCGGAGAGGCTTTTTCCGAGGCAAAGGAAGCGGGAGTGTTCGGCCAGCGCACCGCCGCCGGGGAGAATGCGGAGGCAGAACGGATCCTCAAAACTTTCCTGCACCGCTTGGGGGGGGATTTCCGGGGTGGAGTAGGAGGACCAGTCAAAATCCATAATATGTCGGGGGGCCTTTCTGAATTGATGTTGCGAGTCGGGCGGGGCGGGTCAAGATGCGCGGTTATGGGATCGATTCTGACTTGGGAGAAACTTTCCGGATGGAGGGAGGAGCAGCGAAGGGGCGGACGGCGGGTGGTGGCGACGAACGGTTGTTTTGATCTTCTCCATGTGGGGCATGTGCGGTTTTTGCAGGAGGCCCGGAAGCGCGGGGACCTTTTGATCGTGGGGGTCAACGGGGATCGCAGTGTTCGGGAGCTCAAAGGGCAGGGGCGACCGGTGAACGGGGAGGCGGACCGGGCGGAGGTGGTGGCCGCGTTGGGTTGTGTGGATGCGGTGGTGATTTTTCCCGAGAAGAGGGCAACCGAATTTCTGCGGGCGGTTCGTCCCGGGGTGTATGTGAAGGGGGGGGATTATCAGGCGGAGCAGTTGGACAAGGATGAGGTGGAGGCGGTGAAGGCGGGCGGGGGGGAGGTGGAGATCCTGGCCCTGACCCCCGGACGTTCGACCAGCGCGGTTTTGCAGAAACTGGGGACGTGAGCAGGCTGAAACTGGGGGTGTTGGGCTCGGGCCGCGGGAGCAACTTTGTCGCTTTGGCGACCGCGGTGGCGGAGGGAAAGGTGGCGGCTGAATTTGTGGTGGTGGGAAGCGATCAGGCGGATGCAACGATTTTGGAGGAGGCGAAAAAGAGGGGAATTCCAACGGTCGTCTGTCCCAAGGGAAACTACCGGACAAAACTGGAGGAGCAGATCGAGGAGGGGTTGGCGGAGCAGTTGGGGAAAGCGGGAGTGGAGCTGCTGATTTTGGCGGGATACATGCGGGTGGTGAAGGAGCCCCTCTTGAAAAGATTCAAGGGAAGAATGATCAATTTACATCCGTCGTTACTGCCCGCGTTTCCGGGATTGAGGGCGTGGGAGCAGGCCCTGAGGGCGGGGGTTCAGGAGACAGGGTGCACGGTGCACTGGGTCAACGAGGTGGTGGACGGGGGTTCGGTGATCCGGCAGATGCGGGTTCCTGTGCGGAAGGGAGATACGGCCGAATTGTTGCATGCGCGGATCCAGGAGGCGGAGCATACGATTTTGTGGGAGGTGGTCAGGGATTTGGCCATGCGAAAAATTCCGTGGTTACAGGATCCAAGGGCGAAATAGTGGAAGGTGGAAGGCAGGAGGTGCAAAAAAGCAGATCCTCCAGACCCTAAAATTTCTTTCCACCTCATCTTCCCGCTTTCCACCCAAGAGCTGCCGGCCCTGGACTCGAACCAGGAACAGCCAGATCCAAAGTCTGGTGTGCTACCATTGCACCAGCCGGCAATGATTTCAGCCTAAGCGATTCGGCATTGAATTCGAGGATGTTTTAGAACATTTGGCGGGTGGTGAAAAGCGGGAGGCGGGAGGATGCTTAACTTTCAGCTCATCGTTTTTCTTTCACTTTCCACCTCAAGCCTTTCACCAGGTAGGCCGCCGTTTTTGGACAGAAAAAACTATCAAGCCAAATTGGGAAGGCCGGCGGCTTGGCGGAGGGGATTGAGGGCCTCATTTCCGAGCCGGATCGCCTTCTCAATCGTGCCACTTCGGATCGTCAGGTGACCCATTTTTCGGCCGGGGCGAGCTTCGGCTTTGCCGTAGAGATGGAGGGAAGCGCCGGGTAGGGCGAAGAGGGGCGCCCAATCGGGTTCCCCGTGCTTCCAAAGATCACCCAGCAGATTGAACATGACGGCGGGGGAAAGGGGGGAGACGTCGCCCAGGGGAAGTCCGCAAACGGCGCGGATCTGCTGTTCAAACTGGCTGGTGGGGCAGGCCTCGGCGGTGAGGTGACCGGAGTTGTGAACCCGCGGGGCGAGCTCATTGACCCAGAGGGCTCCGTCGGGGAGCTCAAACATCTCCACCGTGAGAAGGCCGATCAGGCCGATTTTTTTTGCGATTTGCCCCGCGAGTTGAGCGGCGTGATGGGCGGTGGTTTCGGGAACTTGGGCGGGAAAAAGAGTCCGCTCCAGAATTCCATCCTGATGGCGGTTTTCAAACGGGGGATAGGTAACGGAACCGCCTGTGGCATCCCAGGCGGTGATGACGGAGAGCTCGCGCAGAAAGGGGACGTGTTCCTCTAGAATGGCGCGGGGGACCCGAATTTTGTCCCACGCCTTGGCGGCGTCCGCGGAGGGTTCGAGAGAGAGTTGTCCCTTGCCGTCGTACCCGAAAGCAGAGGATTTGAGGCGAGTTTTCCCGGCAAAACTTTTTTGGGCGGCAGACAGTTCGGATGCGGAGCTGACGACGGCGTAGCGGGGTGCCGGAAAGCCGGAACGCTGCAGGAAATCGCGTTCCCGTTCGCGATGTTGGCAGATGTGGAGGACGGAGGGGTCGGGGTGGACGGGGCGGAGCGAGGCGAGGAGCCGGAGGGATTCGATGGGAAGATTTTCAAATTCGTAGGTGATGACCTGGCTGGCCTGGGCGAGCCGATGGAGGGCGGCCGTGTCGTCGAACGGGGCGGTCAGGGCAAGGTCGGCGACGGGGGAGGCGGGGCAGGCGGGGTCGGGATCCAGGATGGCGATGCGGTAGCCCATGCGACGGGCGGTGAGGGCGAGCATCCGGCCCAGTTGGCCCCCGCCGACGATGCCGATCGTTTGGCCCGGAGGGATCACGGGACGTTTTCGAACAGGGCGATGACAAAGCGGGCTGCGGCGACGGCACCTTTTTTGCCGATCGGGAACGTCGCGACGGGAATTCCTGCCGGCATCTGGGCGATGGAGAGAAGGGAGTCGAGGCCCCGGAGGGACTTTCCGGCGACGGGAACTCCCAGGACGGGGAGGGGGGTGAGGGCTGCGGCCATTCCGGGAAGGTGGGCGGCACCGCCGGCCCCCGCGATGAGGATGCGAAGGCCACGTTCTTGGGCGGAGCGGGCGTAGTGGACCAGACGGAGGGGGGTACGGTGGGCACTGATGACGCGCGCTTCCACGGGAATGCGGGCACGGCGGAGAAGTTGATAGGCGGGCTGAAGGGTGGACCAGTCGGACCGACTTCCCATGATGATGCCGACGAGAGGGCGGGTGCTCTTCAAGGGGCTCAGAGTAAATGCTTATCGGATGAAGTGAAGAATTTTGCGGGCGGGGCTAGCGGGAGAGGGCGTCCAGCACAAGCGAGGGAGTGATGAGTTCGGGTAGGAGTTGAGGAGGTGTGTTGGGGCGGAGGAGGACGTAGGTGGGGACTCCTTCGCGGCCGTATTTTTGAAGGGCAGCGGTGATGGCGGGGTCGCGGCGGGTCCAGTCGGCAACGAGGAAGGCGATGTTTTTATCGTGGATGGCGGCCTGCACGGAGGGTTGGGAGAGAGTGATCCGCTCGTTGACCTGGCAGGTGAGGCACCATGCGGCGGTGAAATCGATAAAAACGGTGCGACCCGCGGCCAGTTGGCGGGAGACCTCCTCCTCGGACCATGGGAGACGGCCGAGGGGGTGAGAGGTGTTGGGGGAGGGGGCGGCGGTTTTCAGGAGAAGGGCGGGTGTGATGGATGCCAAAAGGATGAGGGCGAAGCCGAGGGTGCGAAGGGTGGGGGGCGGGGGGAAGGATTTCTGGGCTTTTCCGTAAACGATCAGACCGAGGGTGAGGAAAAGGAGTCCCAGGACGATCGGAAGCATGGCCGTGGTTCCCGAGAGCCGGAACGCGACCCAGCCCAGCCAGAGAACGGCGGCCAGCATCGGAAGAGAGAGGACTTTTTTGAACGTGATCATCCAGGCGCCCGGTTTGGGGAGGAATTTCAGGAGGTTTGGAAACAGGGAGAAAAGGAGAACGGGAAGGGCGAAACCGAACGCGAGGGACGAGAAGACCAGAAGGGTGCCGACGGCGGGGAGGGCAAAGGCGGCGGCGAGGGCGACTCCCATAAAGGGGGCGGTGCAGGGGGAGGCAACGGCAACGGCGAGAAGTCCGGAGGCAAAAGCGCCGGTCCATCCCTGCCGGGGAGACTGGTTGGCGAGGCCGCTGAGCAGGACCTGAAATTCAAAAACACCAAGAAGGTTGAGGGAGAGTGCGTAGAGGAGCGCGAGGAGAAGCCAGACAACGGGAGGGGACTGGAGTTGAAAGCCCCAACCGAGGGCTTGTCCGGAGGCGCGAAGGAGGATGAGAAGTCCGGCAAGGGCGAGGAGGGAGAGGAGAACACCGGACCCGAAGGCCAATCCCTCCCTTCGGGCGGTGGATCGGCTCTCCGAGGCAATCTGCACGAGGTGAAGGGCTTTGAGGGAGAGAATCGGAAAGACACAGGGCATGACGTTCAGAATCAGACCGCCTAGGAAGGCGAAGAGGAGGATTTCGGGAAGGCGGGAAGAGGGCCCTCCTTCGCCAAGGCTTCGGAGGGCGCTGCCTAAAGGCAGCGAGATTGCGAGGGCACGGTGGCCGGAGGAGTCCCAAGGTTTTTCAGCGACAAGGACCCCCTGCAAAGAGGGCGGCAGTTTTGCTTTTTCCTTGAGGGGAAGGGTGAGTTGAAGTTTTCCCGATCCAAGGCTCTCTGTTTTTGAGGGTTTGAACTCATCCAGAAAGTCGCCCTCGGGAAACAAGGTGAGGGAACCCACTTGCGTCTTGGGTTGGACGGTGAGTCGCAGGGTCGAGCCCTCCGTCACCGCAGAAATGGGGATGGAAGGAATCGAAACGGGGAGGTCGCGGCGGACGTCGTCGAAAAGCCCCTGGAGATCGATGTTTGGTTTGGGCTGGGTGGGGAGGGTGAGGTTCAGGTGTGCCTTGCCGGGGAGGCAGGTTTCCTTGCAAACGAGCCACTCGATGTCCGCTTCGATCGGAAAGGAGGAAGGCATTTTTTCGTGGTCGGGAATCGAGAAGGTTGTGAGCAGGAGTGTCTCCTGTTCGTATCCGTAGCTGACGAGGGGCGGGACGAGGATTTTTTCAGGGGAAGGAAATTGAAGTTCCCCCGCCGTCCAGCCCGGTGGAAGTTTCCATGTGACGGAGGGGGGAAGGCCGGAGTCGCCGGGGTTGGACCAGTAGATGTGCCAACCGGGGGCGGGACGGAACCGAAGCGCGAGAGTCACGGGCTTGCCGGACTGAAGGGGGGTGGGCTCCGCGAGAAGGTCGACGACGAGTTGCGGGGTTTTGGCGACGGGGTCGGCCCAGAGGGAGGCCTGGAGAAGAAGAAGGCAGGGGAGGCACCGGAGGAAAGCGGGAGTTGGGCGACGCATGGGAATAGGATAAGCTAAAACAAGGAGATGGAAACGGTTTCCCCCGAGTTCACAAAACAGCTGCGGGATTTGCCCCATCGGCCCGGGGTGTACCTTTTTCGGGACCGGTTTCGCCGGGTGATTTATGTGGGCAAGGCGAAGGACCTGCACCGACGGGTGGGCCAGTATTTCCACCCCTCGCGGAGGATGGGGGCGGATTTAAAAACGAGGGCGCTGCTGCAGAGCATTGCGGAGCTGGAGACCCACGGGGTGAAAAGCGAGCCGGAGGCGATTTTGCTGGAGGGAAGGCTGATCAAGGAGTACCGGCCGCGGTACAACGTGAGTTTTCGGGATGACAAACGATTCCTGATGGTGCGGGTCGATCTGGATGAGCCGTTCCCCAAGTTTCAAACGACGCGAATGAAGCGGGATGACAAGGCGCGGTACTTCGGGCCTTTTGCCCATTCGGGGGCGTTGCGGCAGACCTTGTCGATGATGCGGCGGAAGTTCGGTTTGCGTTCGTGCCGGCCGGAATTTCCTGGGGAGCGGGAGTACCGTCATTGTCTGGATCACGTGATCAAGAACTGCAGTGCCCCTTGTGTGGGCAAAATCTCACGGGAGGAGTACGGCGCAAGGGTGAGACAGGCCTGCGAGTTCCTCGACGGGAAGACCCAGGAGATGCGGGAGGCGTTGCAGGATGCGATGAAAAAGGCGGCGGAGCGGAAAGATTTCGAGAAAGCGGCCTCGTTGCGGAATCTCGTTGAGGATCTGAAGAAGACGACGCGGCCGGCGAAGAGGTTTTTCCGCAACCTGCCCACGACGGTGGTTCCGGAGCGGGATCTGGAGATTTTACGGGATGTTTTGGGGTTGGGGGCAGTTCCGGCGAGGATCGAGTGTTTTGACATTTCGAACATTTCCGACACCCACAGCGTGGCCTCGATGGTGGTGTTTCGGGATGGCAGACCCTCGCGGCCGGCCTACCGCAGGTATCGAATCCAGGGGGTGGTGGGCCAGGATGACGTGGGGTGCATGGCGGAGGTGATTCGCCGGAGGTGTGCGCGATGGAGGTCGGAGGGGAGCACGCCCCCCGACCTGATCGTGGTGGACGGGGGCAAAGGGCAGCTGGGTGCGGCCGTCCGGGAGTTACGGGAGGGGGGTTGGACGGAGGTGCCGGCGATCGGTTTGGCGAAGCAGAACGAGGAGATTTTTCGGCCGGGGCGACCGGATCCGATTGTTTTGCCCAAGGAGAGCGGGGCGATCCGGCTTTTGCAGAGGGTGCGGGATGAGGCCCACCGAGTCGCCAACGGGTATCACCAGCTGTTGATGAAAAAACGAATGGAGATGAGTGAGCTGGATTCGATTCCCGGGGTGAGCGGGGTGCGGAAGCGGGCCTTATTGAAAAAGTTTGGAACGGTCGGGCGGGTTGCGAGGGCGACGGTGGAGCAGCTGGCCGAGGTGGAGGGGGTGGGGGAGAAGGTGGCGGGGGCGATCGCGGCCTATTTTGCCAAGACGTGAGGTTGCGATGAGCCGGGTTCACGGGACGGGGGAAGGGGGTGGGTGGGAGGTGGAGGCGAGGGAGGGCGGAATTTATCTGCCGCAGGTGGGTCTTTGGATGGACCCGAAGAAACCGCAGGATCGGGCGGTGGTGACCCATGCGCACTATGATCATCTGGCGGGCCACCGGGAAATTTTGACCAGTCCTGCGACGGCCCGGCTGTTGAGGGTCAGGCTGCCGAAGCGGACGAAGATCCGGGCTGTACCATTCGGGGAGCCGTTGTCGTTGGGGAGGGGAGCGAGTTTCACCCTTCTGCCCGCGGGGCATATTTTGGGTTCTGCGATGGTTTGGGTGAAGCGACGGGAGGGCAGGCGGGAGACGCGGCTCCTTTACACGGGGGATTTCAAATTGCGCGGGGGCCGGACGTCGGAGAGGTGTGAGCCGAAGAGGGCGGATGTGTTGGTGATGGAGACAACGTTTGGCCGACCCGAGTACCGGTTTCCCCCGGAAAAAAAAGTGGTGGCGGAGATGATCCATTTCTGCCGAAAAGCGGGGCGGGAGGGGAAGGTGCCTGTTTTACTGGGGTACTCTTTGGGCAAGAGTCAGGAAATTCTGCAGCATATGGGGTCGGCCGGATTCCCGATTCTCATGGATGCGGCGGGGCATCGGATGAGCGAGGTGTACCGGGAGTTGGGGCAGGCGTTGCCCCCGGCGGGCCGGCTGGGCAAGATCACCGAGGAGACAGTGCGGGGTCACCTGTTGATTGTGCCTCCCTCCATGGCGAGGAAGAAAGGGTTGGAGGTGTTGCGGAACCGGAGGGTGGGGGTGGTGACGGGATGGGCTTTGGATCGAGGCGCGATTTACCGCTATGGGTGTGACGAGGCGTTTGCGTTATCGGATCATGCGGACTACGGCGAGTTGATCGAGATGGTGGAAAAAGTGAAGCCGAGGGAGATTCGAACCGTCCACGGCTATGCCCAGGAGTTTGCGATGGATTTGCAGGAGAGGGGGTGGAGGGCGTGGGCTCTGGCCGGCGAGACCCAGATGGTTTTGCCGTTGGGCGGGATGGGGACGGGGGAGGGGGAGAAGAGAAAGAGCCGGCGAAAAGGGATCAGCTAGGGCTGGCAAAGCCCGGGTCTTCGCCCGATTTGGAGGGGGAGGCTGAATCGCCCCTTGGGGGTTTCACGTCCATGTCGATGGTGCCTTTGACACTGGCTCCGTCGTTGATAATGAGCCTGGGGGCACGGATATCCCCCAAAACATATCCTCCGCTGACAATTTCAATCTTATCCTTCACGGAGATGTTTCCGACCACGCCGCCCGCAACATTGATGATATTTGCGTCGACATCGGCTTTGACCAAACCACCCTCCCGAATGAAGACGGATGTTTCAATCATGATCCGTCCCTCCACGGTGCCCTCGACCACTAACTGTTCTGTGCCAAGGATTTCTCCCTTAACAGTTACCGTTTTTCCGATGATGGTTTGGGGTCCATCCTTATCTTGGCCTATTCTCATTTTGCTCAGCTGCGAAGCTGACTCTCTTGGATAGCTATCTTGGGAAATTGCGTCAAGAAAGGCTTCCCTTTCATCCGGAAAAATGGGGAGGGAAGAAAAGGACCCTCGAATTTACCAATTATAAAGTAAAAACACCGATTCCAACTTTTCCCAGCCTACTTGGATGCGGTTTGCCATACCCCGTTCCAATCCCGGGGCGGTGGAGTTCTGGCGAGGGCAGGAATACGGGTGAGTAATTCCAGGGTGGGGCCGTCATTGTCCCGAAGGGCGAGGCATTTTTTCAACTCTTTTTCCGCTTCCACCCACTTTTGACCGCGATATTGCTGCAAGGCGGTGGCATAGGCGTCCCGGAGTCGCGAGGTTGTTGAATCGAGCTGCCCGTTTTTTGCCAGGAGCTCGTAAATTCGTACCGGTTCGGTTTTTCCATAGACGGCGACAAGATCGATTTCGCGGGCCTCCACCTCCTGCTCGGCCAAACGGAAGCACTCCTCGTTGATAATCAGGTCGGTGCCGTAAATCTTGTTCACCCCCTCCAAACGAGAGGCGATATTGACCGTATCTCCGATGACGGTGAAGGATTTCGTCGTTTCGGACCCGATCGTGCCGATGAGGGCCTCTCCCGTCGCCAGCGCCACGCGGACATGAAATTCGGGAAGATTGCGCCGAAGGCCGGTGATATTGGAGATGTCCTCAGCGATGGCGGTGAACGCGGAGCGCATCTCCAGGCAGGCGAGGCAGGCATCCCGTGCATGGGTCTCCCCTTCCGAAAAAGGGCTGGCCCAGAAGGCCATGACGGCGTCACCGATGAATTTGTCCACAATGCCATGGTTTCGCCGGATGATTTCGGTCGTGGAGGTAAAGTAGCGGTTGAGCAAGCGCACGACGGTGTCCGCTGTCAACTGTTCCCCGATTCCGCTGAAGCCGGCGATATCGGAAAAGAAGACGGTGACGGTGCGACGTTCGGCACTCTGGCGAAGTTCCCCCGTGGCGGGGTTCACGACATTGGCGACAATGCGGGGATCCAAAAACTGGCCAAACGCCTCACGCAGTTTTTCCTTCGACTTGAGCTGATCCACCATGGTGTTGAAGGAGGAGGTAAGATCCCCGATCTCGTCGCCGGAGGTGACGGGGAGAGGGTCGGAGTATTTTCCATCCGCGGTTTCATGAAATGCGGAGGTCAGGCGACGGAAGGCGGCTTGAAGCCGTCCCGT
>Ga0214923_10004599_pt1 | contig 16567 bp, 25 predicted proteins | sample LL1510_MetaG_FD_177993 | JGI IMG/M metagenome (GOLD analysis project Ga0214923, IMG submission 177993) | Freshwater microbial communities from Lake Lanier, Atlanta, Georgia, United States - LL-1510 | ecosystem: Environmental > Aquatic > Freshwater > Lake | place: USA: Georgia | collected...
CAAATTGATAGTGGTTATGTTTTTCAAATGAACGATACTTATGATTTATTTAATTGGGGATCTATTGATACTACTGGATTTGATATAACTACATTTCAAACAGCATTACCAAATCTTGATTCAGCAAATACAAATTTGCAATGGGATACTAATAATTTTACTACTGATGGTACAATTATGATTATACCTGAACCTTCTCCATTTGGACTTTTAGTACTTGGAGGAACTGCTTTATATGCTCTTAGGAGATTAAGAAGAAATGGATAATAGATTGAAAACTTTATTAAAAGAAAATTATTATATTCCCACTTCTGAACAAACAGAAAAGTTTATACATAATTTTCATCAATATAGAGCTAAAAAGAAAGCGGAAGAAAAAACATATTATTCTTTAGGATTAGTAATTTTGTTGATTGTTACTTTATTGGGGTCAATAGCCATTAAAGAAACAACAAATAAATTAGATATTCAAACTGCTGCTGGAGAAGTTAAAAAATGAAAAAAATATTATTAATTATATTAGCGGCAATAGCTTTAACCACTTATTGTTATACAGAAAATCAAATTAAAGTAATCATAAAAAGAAATGATAAAGGCGAAATTCTTTTAAATATAAATGGACATACTTCTCCAGTAATTGTTGAAATGGATGGCAAAACCACAATGTTTAATGTAGGAGATAAAGAATTAAATATAGATGAAGCATTAAGAAATGAATTAGACACATCAAGCGGTAAAGAACAGTCTAATATAGACAATCAAATTCCTCCTGTTATGAGCAATTATAATCCTCCTCTCGCTACTCCATTTTGATGTGTAAGCCATGATATATGTTATCAAAAATTATAAATTGGTGGAATAATTTAAAATATTACGATAAAGTTTTTTTTATTACCTTTATTCCAGCTATGCTTTTTACATTTTGGGGTATGAGCGATCTTTATATTAATTATTTTGATGAATTAACAAAAGAAGATCATCTGCAGTTTTTCCTTAGAATATTTTTTCCAATTTCAGTAGCGACACTAGTTACAGTTTTAGAATATAGAAAAAGAAATAAGTTAATCAAAAATATAAAAGAATATTTAAATGAATAATTATTTATTTATTCTGGCTTCTAAGTAAAATATATATATTAATACAGAGAGACAGATTAATCCAGTAGCAATAGTCATATAAATCTCATTACACTAGCTAAAAAATGGGTGTAATATTAAATATGCCAATACCGCAACCCAAGGATAACGAGAAACAAAATGATTATATGGGACGCTGTATGCACAAAATTGGCGATGAAAAAATGCCTCAAAAACAAAAAGTAGCAATTTGTCTTAATACATTTAAGAATCCTAAGAAGAAAGCTAAAGCAGATAGAGATAGCATTGAAATTGATTTTTCAGATAAAATTAAAGAGATTAAAGAGAAAAAAGCTCAAGAATTAGCTCAAAAAGAAGAAGCTCTTAAAGTAGAAGAACCAAAAGTAGAGCCAGTTCATAATGCTGTAACTGCTCCAGCAGAACCAGTTGTTCAAGCTCCAGTAGTTGAAGCACCAGTTGCTGAAGCTCCAAAGGTTGAAGTGCCAGTAGTTGAGACGAAAGAAGAAGTCAAAGTCGAAGCACCAGCTTCTGAAATTAAAGCTGAAGTTGATGGTAAAGGTGAGATGATTCAAACTATGATGCTTCAAATGCAAAATCAATATAAAATCTTTCATTGGCAAACAACATCATTTTCACAACATAAAAGTTTTGATGGTATAGTAGAGAGTCTTATTGGAAATATTGATGAATTTATTGAAACTTATATGGGTAAATACGGAAGAGTAATTGCTTCAAATACATTTAATCTTACTTTGGGTAATTATAAAGATTCAGATTTTAATGCAATTACAGATGCATATATTAATTTCCTTATTGGTTTAAGTAACGAACTAGATGCATCTAAAGATTCTGATCTATTAAATATTAGAGATGAGATTCTTGGCAGTTTAAATCAATTAAAATATTTGTTAACATTAGTATAAAATTATGAGAAAAATTTACGCATACGAGATTGATGTTACAGAAACAGAAGCTTACCAAAAAAGCTACAAAGGAAAGAAAAGAAGCGAATTAAAAGATAGCGATTTCTTGTTTCCAGAAGATCGTTCTTTCCCAATAGTCAGCCCACAAGATGTTCGTGATGCTATTAGTAATTTTGGTAGAATGAAAAAAGGAATGAGCTATGATGCTTTTATTAAAAAGCTATATCAAAAAGCTAAAAATAAAGGTCCAGAATTTGTAGCAGCTATTCCAGAATCTACTAAAAAAGAACATAACCTTTCATAATTTATGCCTTTAACACTAAACGGAACAGGTACAATTGGTGGATTAACAGCAGGTGGATTACCTGACGCCTCTGTTACTGCGGATGATATAGCTTCTAATGCAGTCACTACTGCTAAAGTAAACGATGGGGCAATTGCATTCGCTAAACTTTTATCAACAGATTGGACTAGCTCTCATGGCTTGGCTGGATACCAAAAACTTCCAAGCGGTCTTATTATTCAATGGGGATCGTCAAATGCAAATACGTCAGGAGTTTCTGTAACATTTCCACTAGCATTTCCATCTCAAGCATATTGCGTTGTTGCTACCTGCAATAACCAAACAAGTCCACCAGCCCCATCGTGCGGTTCATTATCAACAACTGGATTTACGGCAACCGTGTCTGCTGGGACCCCAAATTTCTTTTACATCGCCATAGGTAAATAAAAATTAATTATTTAAAATTTGATTTTTAGTTTATTCTTTATATAATATACTAGTATGAAAATATCTGTTTATAAGGTAAAAGAAACACGAGACGGCGAATATCTAGAAAAAATAACATTTGAACAAATTAGTCCGCTCACATCAAATAGATGGGTTATTTTTGATCCTTTTCAAAAAGTGCATATTGGTTGCTCAAGTCAACAAGCAGCAGAAGCAAAATATCTAGAACTTCAAATGAAACTAGATAATACAACAGATAAAAGTAGTCTTCAATTAGAAGCAATTGAACCGATAGAACCTCGTGAATCTATTACTCAATCTCAAGATCATTGCTTCTTTGAAAAAATATGAATCCAGTAAGAACAAACGTACTACATTTAGAAAAATTAAATTTATTTATTAGTTCTACCACTTTTCAGAAAGGCCAATCAATAGACCTTAAATTTCTTTCTGTGTTTCCAACAGAAGATAATTATTTCTATAGAAACGTAGTATTTAAAGGTTCTTTTACAACATCTTATCCAGGAATTAATAATACAATAGATCTTGCAAAAGCTGGATATATTGGACCAATATCTTCAGCAGAAGGTTTAAAAATTCCTCAAAATTTAAATAATATCATGTTAAGACAGAAAGGAATTATTACCGCGAAATTAACAGCAGATGAAGATGATTCTATTTATTATTGTGTTAGAGCCAGAGAAGATAAAAAAGTAGTAGATGAGATATATTCTTTAGCAGCAAATGAATCAAAATTTGTTCAAAATAATAGATTCTTTTTTGTTTTTGGTAAAAATTATGTTATAGATGGTAAAGAAAAAACTGAAAATGGAGTTTATCTATCAGAAACAAAAGAAGTATTAGTTAAAGCTATAGATAAATGCAGAATTGTATCATTTAGAGCAGAGGATAGAAAAATAATTCTTGACAATATATAATATATTATATACAATATAGCAATGAATATTGCTGTAAGACTTGAGGGCGGATTAGGAGATTGTTTATTAGGAAATAGATTCGTTCCAGCGATAAAAGAAAAATATAAAGAATCGGTTATAACTGTTTATATAGATAGCGAAGGTAAAACCTTCCAAAAGGAAGCTCTAGACGTTCTTTATCCTTCTATCTATAAAGAAATAAAAATTATACAAAAGAAAAAATATAAACCTTTTTGGGTAGATTGTCAATTTGGAGTAGATAATTATTATGGTGCATTAGAAAATGTACCAGATGATATTCGTGCTGAAATGGAATCATATGATAAGTTTTATGATCTTCATATTGATTCTTTAAAATGGATAGATATGGATTTTGATTGGCTAAGATATTATAGATTTTTCCCAAAACCAGAATTAACAATAGAAAATACAAAAGGGGATTATATTGTTTTTCATTTAATCTCATCAACATCTGTTGGTCATAGACTTGAAGATTGGTACATAGAAAGATTAGTAAAAGAAACAGCACAAAATCATAAAGTCTATATAATATCAACGCCAGATACGAATCATTTTTATAATAATATTAAAGATTTAAATAATGTAAATCTATTTAATGGTTCAATTAAAGATGTTTGCGAACTTATATCTAATGCTAAGTTTATGTTATCAACAGATAGTGGATTTAGATATATTTCATATGGATATGGAATCCCTACTTTAACATATTCAAAACATTCTTCACAACCCTTTAGCTCAATTCCAAGTCATCAAATTCGATGGTTAATGTTTCCAGAGACTTGTATACCATTAAATTATGATTGCATAAAAGTAGTAGATATGATCAATAAAATTATCACTAATAAAGGTTATATTTTGGCTCCATATCTTCAAGATTTTAATATACAAGCCGTTAAAAGAATTTATACAATTAATCAAGAAAAGAGTATAATAAATTAAATTATGGATGAATTACAATTAATAAATTCTATAGTAAATGATGGAGATATTATATATGATGTAGGCGCTCATATTGGAATGGTATCATCATATTTAAATAGTATGAAGAAAGATTTAAAAGTTTTTTGTTTTGAACCATCAATTAATAATTATCCTATTTTATTAAATAATTGCGGATATTTTGCTAAATGTTTTGATGTAGCGCTTCACGAGAAAGAATATGTTTGCGAAACAAGATTTAAAGATTGTAAAACAGATTATACAGATATAGATGGTAAAAAATTAGATACAATACAACCTATAAAATATGTACTTCTAGAGCGTTTTGTTAAAGAAAATAACTTACCATTACCTAATTTTCTAAAATTAGATATAGAAGGGATGGAAGGAGTAGTATTAAAAACATTTGAATTTTTATTTAAAAATAAAATTCGCATGTATATAGAAGTTCACGCTCAACCAAAACATATGGACAATCAAAATTATAAAGATAATCCACATTTTACATTTGTTGAAGACGGAGGATTTGATTTCAATGAATTAAAAAAATATTCATATGATTTAATTATTAATCAAGAAAATATATCTAAAGACATAGATTGGAATCCTAAAGAAGGATTTCATGGAAGTTATATATTAAAATAATGAATAAAGATAGAATTTGCTTAGCTTCTATACATACAGAAGATATGGCTCCATTAGCGCAAATCACATGGAACCAAAATAAAAAAATTTATTGCGAAACTAAAGGATATGATTCCAGATTAAAAATACAAAAAGAACCATATCAAGGATTTGATAAGATTTTATTTCTAGAGTCTATTATAAATGAAAAAAAACATGATTTAATTTTATGGTGTGATTGCGATACTTTAATAACTAATTTCAATAAAAATATAGAAGATATAATCAGCCCTGAAAATGAAAAATATCATTTTTTTTTGACAACAGATGTTAATGGGATTAATGGAGGGGTTTTTTTATTTAGAACATCTGAAGAAGGATTAAAATATTTTTTTCATATACGAGAAAAAATGTATGAATATTCTCATGAAAATAAATATAGGTTTGGCGAAGAACAAACTGCAATGATTAAGACATATTTAGATCCACAATTTACAGATATTATTAAAATTCTTCCACAAAAAATTATGAATAGCTATGATTATGATTTATATGGATATGAAAGACATAGATCTTTAGATAAATTAGGAACACAAGGACATTGGGATCAAGAAGATTTTATTATCCATATTCCTGGATTTGGTCCAGATCTTTTCGAACAGAGAATGGGACATTTTAAATATTATATTAATAAAGTAAAAAATAATGAATGAAATAGGAAAAAAATTAAATTTTTTAGAAAATATTTCTGCTCATGGAGCAGCAGTAGACTTAAATCATGGTATTCTTATGCTTGGAGCATTAATGAGTGCAAAACCAATAAATATCCTAGAAATAGGAATTGGAACAGCATTTTGTTCTGAATTATTACTGCAAGGAATAAAATATAATCAGATTGGTAAATTAACTTGTGTTGATAATTTACATGATTTAAATGGAAATCTTCCTATTGATACTTTAAATTATTTAAAAGATAAACAAGTTTCAATTGCAGTTCAATCAGAAAAAGACTTTGTATTTTCTAGACAAGAAAATGAATTTGACTTTTTAGTATCTGATGGAGACCATAACCATGCACATGAATGGACAGATCAAATATTTAAAATAATGAAACCAGATTCTTTTATGTTTTTTCATGACGTAATGGAAAAAGGATATTCTCTTATAGAATATAAAAATCAAGCAGAAAAATTAGGAAAACCATATTATCTTTTTAATATATCTTCTAGAGCAGAAGAGAAATGCGAAAGAGGATGGTTAATGATAATTAATAAAAAACATGATTGAAAATTTTATTAATAAAATAAAAGAATACAAAATTAATCCTACAATTATTTTTGATATTGGTAGCAGAGATTTGAATGAATCAATAGCTTTTAGACAATACTACCCTAATGCAGAAATTTACGCTTTTGAACCAAATCCAGAACAATCAAATGAATGCTATATTAAAGCTAATCAATATAATATAAAGTTTTTTAATAAAGCTATTACAGATAATATTGGGCAAAATGATTTTTTCGCTGTTCAAAAAAATGGACCAAATCCAAATATAGGAGCTTCAGCTTTATCTTATTTTAGTGAAGAACAATTATCTTATTGGAAAGAAGTTGATCCTAATTCACAACCCAATGTAAAAACATATAAAATTCAAACAACCTCATTAGATTGTTTTTGCGAACAAAATAATATATTTAATATAGATGCCTTATGGATGGATGTACAAGGTTATGAATTAAAAGTATTAGAAGGAGGGCGAAAAATTTTAAAAAATATAAAAATTATTCATACTGAATTAAGTTTTAAAAAATTTTATAATGAAACAGCATATTATCCTGAAGTCAAAAGCTTTTTAGAAAAAAATAATTTTATAGAAGTCTGGAATAGAAATGAATATCATCCAGAATATAAAAATTTTAGACATAGAATGGAAGTGGGATTAACAGACTCAATTTTTTTAAATAGTCAATTATTATGAAAATCGCAATACAAATTGCCGCAAATCCAAGATCCTTTAAAAGATCTTATCCATCTTTTAAAAAAAATATAATAGACACATTAAATCCAGATATATTTATACATACTTGGAGGCTTCATGGTAATGAAAGACCAGAAGTTATTACAGATGGAACATGCGAAGAATATATTGATTTATATAAACCAAATTCTTGGGAAATAGAAGATTTATATTATGATTATCAGCCTCTTCAAACTATGAAGCCACATTTCACATCTAGATATAAATCTAATAAATTAAGGCAAGAATATCAAAAGCAAAATAATATAAAATATGATGTCGTTTTAATGCATAGGCCAGATATTAAACTTATTAATCCAATTCCTAAAAATAATTCAGCTGTTCTAGGTTCTGAATTTAAAATAGAGTATGCAGAAAAAGTTCAAGAAGATGAAATATGGGTTCATCATTTTAAAGATGGATTACCAAGCGATTATTTTTTCTATTGTTCTCCTAAATGGATGGATATAGGTATAGAAGGATGTTATAATAATATGGATAAATTAAATATATTTCAACCAGGTTCTGAAAGATTATGGTGGCATATTCTTCAAGATAATGGATTTAAAAGAGAATGGTTTAAATATTATGGAAATTCTATTCATGACCAGGATCATATAGATAATTCTTTTAGATTATTTGATATAGAGTGCGTAAGATAGTTAATATGAATAACTTCTTCAATAAAGCGCCCAACGATGAATTTAAAAATTTTATCGAATATGTAAAAGAAAAATGTAATCCAATTTCAATGATTAGAGATGAGAGATTTGTAGCAAATGCACAAGCTATAGAATATATTTTAGATCAAAATATACAAGGAGATATTGTAGAAGTTGGAGTATGGAAAGGCGGAAGTATTGTCTCGATGTTAATGACTCTACAAAAAAATAATATTTTAAATAGAAAAGTACATTTATATGATACATTTTCTGGCATGACTCCCCATACAGATAAAGATTTTGATAAAGATAATAAAACTGCCGAAAGTCTAATTAATAGTGATCCATTTTCGTTATGTATTTCATCCTTAGATGAAGTAAAAAATAATATAAAAATGAACTCTTATTATCCAGAAGATTTAATAAAATATCATATTGGGGATATATGCAAAAATGAATATATTCCAGAAAAAATAGCTTTTTTAAGACTTGATACAGATTGGTATGAAAGTACAAAATGCGAATTAGAAATGTTTTATAATTCTGTAGCTTCTAAAGGAGTAATCATGCTGGATGATTATGGGCATTGGCAAGGCTGTAAAAGAGCTGTAGATGAATTTTTAAAAGATAAACCAGATATCAAAATTATTAATATTGATTACACGGGTATTTTTTTCATAAAACCTTAATATATCTGTAAATTTATGGGCGTTTTATCACATCTAAATATAGATAGATATATTAAAGAATATAATATTAAAATTTTTATTGAGACAGGAACTCATAGAGGGAATGGGGTTATAGAAGCTCAAAAATATGATTTTGAACAAATATATTCTATAGAAATATGTGAAACACAATTTAATTTAATTAAAGATGAATTAGAAAAAGATAAAAGAGTCAAAATTATTAATTCAGATAGTTTAAATGGTTTAAAACAAATATTTCAAAAAATAGATCATAATAAAAATATTTTATATTGGCTAGATGCACATTTTCCTAGCGCAGATTTTGGTTTAAAACCATATTTTACAAATGATCCAAACAGAGTTAGACTTCCATTAGAAGAAGAATTATTTTTTATTAAAAATAATCGAAAATCTATTAATGATGTTATTTTAATGGATGATATGTGGATTTATAAAAATCATGGAAAAGACTCTGGAAGGCCAGAACTAATGCCTAATGAACAATTTTCTTCAGATAATTTTTATGAAGAAATATTTAAAGAAACCCATCATTCAACTATATTAAATGATCATGAAGGATACTGCATACTCACACCAAAATGAATAAATCTCCAGATTATTATCAAAATCATACAGAAAATGAATATGAAGAATCTCATGGTAAAAGATTAGATTTTTTAATATCAGATCTTAATTTAAATAATATACAAAATAAAAAAATATGTGATTTTGGATGTGGTTATGGACAAATATTGAACCGATTAATAGATTTAAATTTAAATAATATTTACTATGGAATAGATAATACAGATTATGATTTTAAATATAAATTTAATTTTATAAAACATGATTTAGCATTACCAATTAATGAATTAGAATCTGAAATAGATATTTGTTTTTGTTTTGAAGTAATTGAGCATGTTGGAGATCCTTATCAATTACTTTGCAATATCAAAAAAGTATTAAAAATAAATGGAGAACTTTATTTATCGATCCCACATATAAACTGTAAGCATGCAGTAATTTATCCTTCGTTATTTTATCCAGAGAGTAATTTCGAAGTTTTTTTACAACAAATGGCTTTTGAAGTTATAGATAAAAGATATCATGATAAATGCTTCAGTCAAAATGTATATAAACTAAAAAATTTAGAATGGAAATATAGTAAAAATTTTTTTCATTATGGTAAAACAAATGAAGATTATTATGGTCATGATGATAAAAGAATAAATTTACCATTAATAGATTTGATTAACTCATGAAAATTATTGGTTTTAATGCGGGCCAATTTGGTGACTTGGCTATGCAGACTATATGCTGCAGATCAGTTAAAACATTATATCCAGACGCAAAAATTACATTCGCAATAGGAGATCGATATTCCTCATGTAAAAATTTATTTTTAAATCAAGAATTTATAGATGATATTCATGTTTGGGATTCTTATAATAAATGGCCAAATGAAAATGATATAAAATTTTTAGAAAGGAGTAATTATGATTTAATTTTTAATGCTATGCCCCCAACATATCCTGATTGGTATGATAATTATCATCAAATTGAAGCAGTATGCTTAACTCATAAATTACCTATTATTTCTAAACAACTTTATTTAAATAGATGGTTTGATTTAGACACTAAATATAGTGATTATATTGCTCTAAGTGGTTTTACAAGCTTTGGAAATCAAAAAAATATCTCTATAGAAAAATTAAATAATATAATTAAATATATAAAAACAAAATTTAATTTAAAAGTATTAAATTTAATTGGCCCAGAAGATCCTCATCTTGATGGTTGTGAAAATTTTTATGGTTCTTATTTTGAATCTGTGCAAAAAATGCTATCTACAAAGTTTTTATTATCTTTAGATACAGGAATGATATGGTATGCATCTTGCTATAATCATCCAACCATAGGTCTTTATGGTTATGATTTTTATCCTTCAATTTTAAAATCCTCAATTAATTGGCAACCAATAAATAGAAATGGAACATATTTAGAAGCAGATCATCCAGAAAATATTGAAAATGATAAAATTTTTGCTATAATAAATAAATATTGTGAATCATGATTTAATAATAGACATTAATTGTGTTGGTTTAGGAGACGTTTTAACATATACCCCAATTTTTAAATATTATAAAAATGCATTTGTTAGGTTCATAGATAACGATAAAGCCAGAAAAGTGTCTATATTATATGATGGGTTATGTAAATATGATTTTTTTAAAGATAATGTAGGAGATAATATTAATGGGAATGTAGATGTTGCTACTCATACGGCGGCTAGAAGATTACTCCAATTAAATTTAGGTCATATTTCCCCAATCCCGAAAATTAATTCATATTTAAATTATATAGATAAAGCAAAGGATATTTTAAACAACTATGATTTAGATCCAAATAAAGAGAATTTAGCTATCGTTGCAGATCCAGCAGGATCGCATGATGCAGATTTAACATTTGGCAAGGTAAGAATGATGGATTTAGAACGATGGGAGAAAATATTATTTAAATTAAAAGATAAATATAATTTATTACAATTTGGTTTATCTCATAAAACGACTAAGTTACCATATACAAAACCAATATTAGATTTGGACATAGGAACTCTATCGGCTTGTTATTTTATCATAAAAAAATATGTAGGCGTTGATACAGGAGATTATCACTTAATGCTTTCTGTTGGAGGAAAATGTTGCGTTTTTTCTCCTGCAAATAATGAAGGAGGAATACATACTTATAGAACATGGCAATGGCATTATAAGCCAGAATGGTTTGAGATGGAAGGAGAAAAAAATAGAGCTAATTATTTTCATAAAAACTTTGATTATAAAGATTTAAAAACTTTGAATAATTATATTCTATCATTTTTATGATTTTTGATTGTTTTACATTTTTTAACGAGTTAGATCTTCTAGAAATTAGATTAAATATATTAGATCCTGTCGTAGATAAATTTATTTTAGTTGAAGCATCTAAAACTCAATCGAAATTAGATAAGCCCTTTTATTTCGAAGAAAACAAACAAAGATATTCTAAATTTTTAGATAAAATAGTTCATGTAAAGGTAGAAGATTATCCAAAAGAAGATGGTTGGGCTATGGAAAACTACCAAAGGAATTGTATAGTACGCGGATTAAAACAAGTAGATTTAAAAGAGAATGATATTATAGGGATATCAGATGCAGATGAAATTTGGGCCCCAGAAATTAAAGATAAGTTTGAAGAATATTTTAAAGAAGTTAAGTTTTTGTCAGTAGGAATGAAATATTTAGTTTTTTATCTTAATTTAGAAACCGTAGATAAAGGATGGATTGGTACGATTTTTGCAAAAGCAAAAGATTTAATTCATTACACTCCTCAAAATTTAAGAAATATAAAAGACCATGTATCCCATGTAGAAGAAGCGGGATGGCACTTTGGTTATCAAGGCGGAAAAGAAAAAGTATATCAAAAATATTTATCTTGTATTGAACCAATAGATAAAAGCCTGTTACCATCTAAAGAAGAATTTTTTCTACAATTTGAACAAAAAATAAAAGATGGTGGATCATTTATATATTCTGATAATCTAACAAATGATTCAATCAAATTAAAAAAAATAGATTTAGAAAATAATTTACCAGAATATATAATATCTAATAAAGATAAATATTCTCATATGTTATTATGATTAATTTATTAGTTGATGAAGCTTATGCTTTTGATTATTTAAGTATATTGCACGTAAAGAAAACTGTAAATACTTTAGTCGAAAAAATTTGGAAAGATTCTTTCTCTAACATAGAAAAACAAATAGGCCAAAAAAAGATGCAAGAAATTATATATTCTAAAGAATATCAAAATATGATAGAAGCAAATCAAATAACATTCGATGCCGTAGAACAGGCTCGTTATGGTAAAATAACAGCGAAAGAAGTAGATGAAGCTAATATGTTAAGATATAGAAGAAAAAAAGAATTACAAAAAAAATTTTTTAATAAAAACTTATTGGAGTATAAAACTTAAATAATATTTATGAATACTCCGAAAGAAGATATTAAGATTTTCTTATCAAAAATGAAAGATAAATATGGATTTATGCCAAAATTTGCTCATAATTTAAACTTAGAATTAAAAAATAAAGTTTATTATTCTGGACCATATTTTGATAATGACGAAATGATTGCTGCGATAGAAACTCTTTTATTTGGCAAGTGGAGTTCTAGCGGAGAAGTTTGTGCAAAATTTGAAAAAGAGTTTAGTAAAAAAATTAATCAAAAATATTCTTTTTTCACTAATTCAGGTTCGTCTGCAAATTTATTACTTATAGCATCTTGTAAAGAATATTTTAAATGGAACGATAATGATGAGGTTATCGTGTCTGCAGTAGGATTTCCTACCACAACATCACCATTAATTCAAAATAATTTAAAACCAGTATTTATTGATATAGAATGGGATACATTAAATTTTGATTTGCTTAAAATAGAAGAAAAAATAACAGATAAAACAGTAGCAATTTTTTTATCTCCAGTGCTTGGCAATCCACCAGATATGGATAAATTAATTAATTTATTAAATAAATATCCAAAAATAAAACTTCTTTTAGATAATTGTGACTCTTTAGGCTCAAAATGGAAGAATAAATATTTGAATGAATATGCAACTGTTTCTTCATGCTCTTTCTATCCCGCTCATGAGATAACTACCTTGGAAGGCGGCATGGTTTCTTCTAATATAGAGCAAATTATAAAACTCGCTAGAAGTTATGCTACTTGGGGAAGAGATTGTTGGTGCATTGGAACAGCAAATCTATTATGCCAAGGTTCTTGTAATAAAAGATTTTCTAATTGGCTTGAAGATTTTCCAGAAACTATTATTGACCATAAATATGTATTTAATAGAATCGGTTATAATCTAAAACCGCTAGATTTGCAGGGAGCAATTGGATTAGAGCAACTAAAAAAGCTAGATTTCATTTGCGAACAAAGAAAATCTAATTTTAATAAAATAGCTCTTATATTTAAAAAATTAAATAATATTAAAACTGTTAAAATTCTTAACCAAACTGAGTGGGTACCATTTGGAGTTCCTTTAATTTGTGATTCAAAAGAAAATAAATTAAAACTTGTCTCATATTTAGAATCAAATGGGATTCAAACTAGAAATTATTTCGCTGGAAATCTTTTAATGCATAAAGGATATAAATATTTAGATAATTATAAAAACTATCCAGAATCAAATAAAGTCTTAGATTTAGTATTTTTTATAGGATGTGCTCCCACAATTAATCAAGAGAATATAAATTATATACAAAATAAAATAAATGAATACATATAAAATAGATTTATTCGGAGGAACAGGTTTTATTGGATCAAATTTTAAAAATCTTTTTAAAGATGAAGTATATATTCATCCTAGAGAAGATAATAGTCCTAATTTAAATAATATTTTATATATGATAAGCACAACAGATAATTATAATATGCTAGATAATATATATAAAGATGTGGATGTTAATGTTATTAAACTTTTAAAAATTTTAGAGAATTGTAAAGATAAAAATATAACTTTTAATTTTATTAGTTCATGGTTTGTTTATGGAAGATGCAGATTACCAGCAAGAGAAATAGATTCTTGTGATCCTAAAGGTTTTTATTCAATTACAAAAAGAACCGCAGAACAATTATTAACGACATATTGCGAGCATTACAATATAAAATACAGAATACTTCGATTATGCAATGTTTATGGGCAAGGTGATTCAAAACGATCATCTAAAAAAAATGCAATTCAATATATGATAGATCTTTTAAAAGAAAATAAAGATATTAATTTATATGAAAATGGGGATGTTTTAAGAGATTTAATGCATGTAACAGATGTATGTAAAGCAATTAAAATAATTTGCGATAAAGGAGAGATTAACTCTATCTATAATATAGGAACAGGTAATCCCATATCTGTTAGATATATTATAGAATATGCAAAATCATATCTTAATAGTTCTAGTAGAATTAATAGTATTCCGACACCAAAATTTCATAATTTAGTTCAAGCTAGGGATTTTTATATGGATGTATTAAAATTAAATAATTTAGGATTTAAGCCTTTAATATCTATTGAAGAAGGAATAAAATCTTTGTTAATTTAAATCATAAATGAATAATATATAGTTATGAGTTTAAATTTTATTGAAACATATTATGGCAAAAAAATAGATACTGCAAATATATTGAATATTGATGACGCAAGTAAATTATTAACCAATAAAAAAGTAGTAGTTATTACAGGAGTAACGGGCCAAGATGGTAGTCATATGGTAGATTATCTATTGAAACATACGGATTATATTATATTCGGTGGAGTTCGTAGATTAAGCGTATATAATCATGAAAATATTAAGCATGTTGATTCTGATCGTTTTCATCTTATAAACTTTGATCTCACAGATGCTCATGCTATAGCTAGAACAGTAGAAAAATTAAAACCAGATTATTTTATTAATTTTGCTGCTCAAAGTTTCGTAGCAAGTAGTTGGGATTTCGCAAGACAAACATGGGCAACAAATTCTACATCAGTTCTAGATATTCTAGAAGCTATAAGACTCTATAAACCATCTTGCAGACTTTATCAAGCTGGTTCTAGCGAGGAATTTGGTAATGTCGTTTATTCTCCACAAGATGAAAAACATCCATTAAGGCCAAGAAGTCCTTATGGCGCAAGTAAAGCTGCATCAAGGCAACTAATTAAAGTTTATAGAGAATCTTATAATTTATATGCAATTCAAGGATGGCTTTTTAATCATGAAGGCCCAAGAAGAGGAGAAGAATTTGTTACAAGAAAAATTACCAAAAAAGTCGCACAAATCTTTAACGCAATTAAAAATGAAGAGCCATTTACCCCTTTGCAATTAGGAAATCTTGATGCAAAAAGAGATTGGAGCGATTCAGAAGATTTTATAGATGGAGTTTGGAGAATGTTAAATCAAGATAAATATAATCCTAATTACGATGGTTGTCCAAAAGAATATGTTTTTTCTTCAAACGAAACTCATACAATACGCGAGTTTGTTGAATTAGCATTTGGTTTTTGTTATATGATTGGAAAATGGGAGAATAAAACTGGCAGGCCAGAAGATGAAAAATATTATGTTTGGTTACAAAATAAACCAGTTTTGGTCGTTGAAGTTAATCCAAAATTTTATCGTCCAGCAGAAGTTGAATTGCTATTAGGAGATTCGAATAAAGCAAGAAATGAGTTGGGATGGAAGCCAAACATAAACTTTCCAATGCTAGTAGATAAAATGATTAGAAACGATTTAGAAAAATACGAATAATTTTAAGCTTGAATATTAAAATTATCTTTGGTATAATTATATAGTGACAATTAAAAAACATCTTACGGAATTTCAATTATGTCGTTATATAGTTAAAAAATTTGTAAAATCTAAAAATATTCCTTGGGGATATGAAATAAATCAAGCTAAAAAATTAATAAAATTTGAATCAAATGCTATATTTTGGTTTAAAATTTATGCTAAAGAATTAAAGTCACTAGATTGGTTACTATCTTTCGATGGCAAAAAATTCCTATTACAACAAAAAGCATTATTTAGTGTTGACAAAAAAGAAATAAAGGCTTATAATCTAGAGAATGATAAAATTGGAAACGATAAAAGTATTAGTAAAAAAGTAAAAACATTAAAGGAGTTTTTAAATGGCAAGAAGTAAATCAATAACAGTAACAGAAGAGCAACCACAAGAAAACCTAGCAAATGATAGGTTAAAAGCTTTTTTAAAGGATAATAAAGAAGATCATTATAATTTTGAAGAAGAGGTTCACTATAAAGTATCTTCTGGTAGTTTAAATTTAGATTTTGTTATGGGTGGAGGATTTTGCCCTGGACTTCATAGATTTTTAGGAATGAATGAAGGTG
>Ga0214923_10004601_pt1 | contig 16556 bp, 19 predicted proteins | sample LL1510_MetaG_FD_177993 | JGI IMG/M metagenome (GOLD analysis project Ga0214923, IMG submission 177993) | Freshwater microbial communities from Lake Lanier, Atlanta, Georgia, United States - LL-1510 | ecosystem: Environmental > Aquatic > Freshwater > Lake | place: USA: Georgia | collected...
CGCGCTGGCTGCCACAGGTTTGGTAGCCAGCTTTTTTTGCAGCATTTAATTCTTCTGGTGCATCACTAATGAATAACAAAGCATCAGCTGGGATCGCCATTGCTTTCGCCAGCTTTGAATAGCTGAGCTGATCTAGTTTTGAGCCCAAACGGGTATCAAACCAGTTGCTAAATAGTTTGCTTAGATCCCCTGCTGAGCTATAGCTATAGAGCAATTTTTGTGCTGCCACTGAGCCGGAGGAATAAACAGCTAGTTTTAAACCCAGTTGATGCCAGTTGTTTAATGCTTTGCCAACATCATCAAAGAGGGGTGCTTTTAGCTTGCCGGCTCCATAGCCCTCTTGCCAGATTATGCCTTGTAGTTCCTTTAAAGGGCTGAATTTGCGATCTTGTTCAATCAGCCATTGCAGGTAGCTAGCTATTTCTTTGGGGGCCCCCTTTGCAGGCTCAATTTGCATTGCTTGCTTTACCTCATCCCATAATTCTTTTAGCTGTTCATCCTGGCTATGTTCAGCTACGAATTTTGGTAAGGCCTGGTGGGCATAGGGGAAAAGTTCATTGGCAACAAAATCAATCGGGCATGTGGTGCCCTCAATGTCGAGCACCACACCTTTTAAGCCATTGAACTTGATCATGGCTTTATTCCTAAGCCTTCAAGTATTAATTGGCGCCACTTTTGCTCCAATAGGAATTCGATAATTTCAAGATGACGTTTAGCCTGAAATAAATTTTCACCCCAGGCATATAAGCCATGGCCAGCGATCAAAATTCCTTTTGGGGCCCCTGGCAATAGCGGTGCAGCCACTGCGCTTAATTCGGCAAGATTTTGATTATTTGCAAGCACTGGCAGCAGCACACTTGTGGCGTGGCTTTTGATCCCTTCAAGGCCCTTAAGCATTTCTAGATTGCTTAATTCCAGCCCCCCTTTTGATAACGACCATTGCGATAACAGGGTGCCAGCTTGGGAATGGCTATGCAGCACAGCACCTGCGTTGCAATATTGAACAATTGCAAGGTGCATCAGGGTTTCGGCGCTGGCTTTGCCACTGCCCTCAAGCACCGTTCCCGCTCCATCCACCAAGATCAGTTCGTTCTCTTGGAGCTGCCCCTTATCTACGCCACTTGGTGCCATCCATAGTTGCAATGGATCGCGCTGCAAAACACAACTGAAATTACCGCCGGTGCCATCGCACCAGCCCCTTTGCTGCACGGCAGCCATCACTTCAATGAGGGCTGCTTTTGGATTCAGCATTGACACGTAGGGCACCAGTGACTGCTTCTGCCACCTAGTTTCTCCCGCCGCAGGATGCTGCTGCACTTACGGCATGGTTCACCACCGCGGCGATAAACCCAAGCCACGCCTCCATAGTTACCGTTATTGCCCTTTAGATCTCGGAAGTCGCTAAAGGTGGTGCCACCGGCGCCAATGCTGGCCTGCAACACCTCAACCAAGCAGCTGTGCAATTTTTCAAGTTGAAGCAAAGAAAGCTTGCCACTGGCTTTTTGGGGCTGAATGCCGGAGAGAAACAGGCTTTCATCCGCATAAATATTGCCCACCCCCGCCACTAGGGATTGATCAAGCAGGGCATTTTTGATTGGTCTGCTTGAGCCTTTCAGGCGCTGCCTCAGATAGTTGGCATTGAAGGCAGTGCTAAAGGGTTCCGGCCCTAACCGTTGCAGGCCAGTGATTATTTGCTCAGTGGCACAGCCCACGGGCACAAACCAGAGTTCGCCAAAGGCGCGCAGATCAACAAAACGCAACTCCCTAGCTTCTGCCTGGGGGCCGTGGCGTCCGAAAAACTGAACCCTTGTGTGGGCGCAGGCGGGCTTTTCAGCTTGTTTAAACCACTGGAATTGGCCCGTCATACGCAGGTGGGCCCCCAGTTCACCAGCGGGCTCGCTGCCTCGGCTCAAGGAGGCAATCAAATACTTACCGCGCCGCCGCCAGGCGCTGATGCAACATCCGGCTAGGCCTGCTGCAAAACCATTCGGATCCCCCTTGGGGGCAGCTACGGCACGGCTGCGTAGTACGCAAACCTCATCCACCACAAAACCATCCGCCTGCTGCTCAAGGCCGCGGCGGACGGTTTCAACCTCTGGAAGTTCAGGCACCCACTTCAGGCGGGATCGAGTTCAGCTTCTGAAAAGTTGTTGGTGTTGATGCCACCATCAACGCCGGAAAAACCGTTGTAGTTCACCTTTTCAAAGCGCACCACCACTGGGTAGCGGATGCCTGAGGTGTCGATAGAAGCCACGGTTCCCACTTCGTTGAACCAATAGGACTCAGGACGCTTGATGCGCACCTTGTCGCCGCGGGAAATTGCCATCGCAGGGCCAGGGTTAGATCTGTCTGCATGAAATTACCTAACCCAAGCCCCAATGCCGATCTCCCGTCATGATTCGTCGCGGCCTTTATGCAATTTGTTTTGGTAGCTGCTCCCTCCCTGGAACCACCGGTGCTTCACCTAGACCTGCCTGATCCGGCTAGGGATGATCTCAGCAGCATGGAATTCCATGCTCGTCTCGAGCAGGCATGGGAGCTTTGCGATCGTTTCGACCTTCAAACCGAAATTTGGCGTGGTCGCATTCTCAGCTCCGTGCGCGACCGTGAAAAGCGCGGTGGTGAAGGCAGGGGTGCTGGCTTTTTGCAGTGGTTGCGCGAACGGGAAATCAGTAAAACCAGGGCCTATGGCTTAATTCAGCTTTCTGAATCAGCCGACAGCCTCGTGGGCGGTGGCCTCTTGCAGGAAACCAGCGTTAACAATTTTTCTAAGCGCGCTTTTTTAGAAACAGCCCAGGCAGACCCTGAAGTGCAGCAATTAATCAGTGAAGCTGCCAATGAAGGCCAACAGATCACCCGCACCCAGGTGCGTCGCCTCAGTGATGAATACAGCTCCGCCACCAGTGAACTGCTGCCCCAGGTGATCCGAGAGCGCACCCAGCAGAACCTCCTGCCGCCCAAGCTGGTGGCACCGCTGGTGCGGGAATTAGCGCGGCTTCCAGAAGCGCAACAGCAAGATCTGCGCCGGGTATTGAAAGAGGAGCCAGAGATTGAAAGGATTAAAGACGTAACCCTCACCGCCCGCTGGCTCACCAAAGCGGCGGAAGCTGGCCTGGCGGTGCGGGCCCTGCAACATGAATCCATCAACCTGGAAAAGGCGATGCAGGAGGCCCAACGCCTAGACATGCTCGGTTTGGTTGCTGATGTGGTGGGACAAGCGCAGCAATTGGAACAGGCAGTGCTCAAGCTCCACACCAGCTGGCGGCGGCTCGGCGGTTTACACGAACGGCTGTGGCTTGAAAGCGGCAGTAGCACCCCCTATCTGCGCAGCCTCCTGCAGGGTTTGGAAAGCCTTAGTGGCTCAAACCTGAGGGTTTCCCTTGGTGAGCTGGCCGGTGGCAAAAAACTGCGGTTGCAATTGGTAGAGGAAGCCGCAGATCAATTGGAAGCACCTCCAATGCCCTAGGGCCTTGCCTGGCCATAACCAGCCGGTATGGTCCGCCGGTGAGCACTTTTAAAGCAGAAAACCCAAGCGAGTTAGCCCCTGAGGGGGATCGGTTGCTTGAATCCCTTCGCAATAATTTTGGCCATAGGCATTTCCGACCCGGCCAGCGAGAGGTGGTGGAAGCGCTTTTGATGGGCCGCGATTGCCTTGCTGTGTTACCCACAGGGGCGGGTAAATCCCTGTGTTATCAATTGCCCGCTTTGGTGCGCCAGGGCCTTGTGCTGGTGATTTCACCCCTGGTGGCTTTGATGCAGGATCAAGTTGCCCAGATGCAGCGCAGGGGCATTGCCGCCGCTTGCCTGCACGGGGGATTGAGCCCGGAGCAGCATCAACAATTACAGCTGCAATTGCAGCAACGCCAATTAAGGCTTCTTTATTTGGCGCCCGAACGCCTGAAGGGAGAAGCCTGCAGGCGCATGTTGGAGGAGCTCATCTACCAGGGCCAGCTGGTGGCGATTGCAGTGGATGAAGCCCATTGCATCAGCGCCTGGGGCCATGATTTTCGACCCGACTATCGCCGGCTTGGCCAGTTGCGGCGCCTCTGCCCAGGGGTGCCTTTGGTGGCCTTGAGCGCCACGGCCCCGGCGCGGGTGCGGGCAGATGTAATTCGTTTATTGGAATTGAAACGGCCTTTGATCCAAGTGCGTTCTGCCCGCAGGCCAAATCTTGCCTACCGGATGTTGTGGCGCCCTGAGGATCCATTGGCTTTTGTGCTTGATGCGGCTAGGGCGGCCCGCGGTGCGGTGCTGATCTACACCCGCACCCGCAGGGGGGTGGAACGCTGGGCGAACCTGTTGCGCAATGCAGAAATGCCAGCTTTGGCGTACCACGCCGGCATGGACGCTGAAAGTAGGTTGCTGGCCCTGCAACAGTTTCAGCAGGAACCCCGGCCGGTGCTAGTGGCCACCGTTGCTTTTGGTATGGGGGTTGATAGGCCTGATGTGGGCTTGGTTTTACATCTGGAGCTCCCCTCTAGCCCAGAGGGTTATCTGCAGGAATCGGGCCGGGCTGGCCGGGATGGCAAACCGGCTGAAGTGGTGGTTCTATATCGCGATGGCGACCGCAGCAGCCTGGCCTGGGCCATCAATGCAGCCAAGGATCCAGAGAGTAAGTTGCGCAGCCGCCAGGCCCAAACCCAATTGAGGCTGATGGAATCCGTGGCAGAGGGGGCCAGTTGTCGTCAACAGGCTTTATTGGCGGCCGTGGGGGAATTGGCCCCCACCTGCGGGAAATGCGATCGCTGCCTTAAGCCCTTAACCCTCATTAACAACGCCGCAGCTGCGATCGAATTACTAAAGCGTTTAGCCCTGGCAACAAAGGGCTTGGATGCGGTTGGCTTGGCGGCTGAATTTGCTAGCGATGATCAGCCTGCTGCCCTATGGCGCTGGCACCTGCGGCGCCTGGTGGAGCTGGAGTTGCTGTGCGAAAGCGGCTCCGGGAAGCATGTGTATCTCACGGAAGCTGGCGAGCAGTTACTGCGGCAGCCCAGGCCTTTGATTTGGCCTGAGCCACCGGTTCAACTATGGGATCAACCCTTTTGTAAGGAGGTGTCGCGGCAAACGGCACCAACCAGTTCTTTCTCAAATTCTTGCGAGGGGGCTTCCCAAGCTTTCCAGGCTCCAGCTGGCCCGGTTACGTTGAGTTTTTTAGCACCGCAATTAACGGCCACATAAAGGGGTTGCCCCTCTTTATTGATACTTGGTGCTACAAGGCTGCCAGCCATGGTGCGCCAGTTTTTCCAATCCACCTGCAAAGGCCCGTATTGGCGCCAGTCGGGGGTTGCTGATTTCTTGGCAAGCAGCAACGGAGTTGCTGGTTTTGTTTCTACTGGTTTAACAACAACTGGATTTGCCTCCACTGATTTTGCCTCCACTGGTTTAACAACAACCGGTTTTGTTTCTTGGGATTTCACTGCAATGGGTTTTGCCTGCGCTGGCAGTTTTAAGGCGGTGCCAATTTTTACTTTGTTTGGATCCTCGATGCTGTTGATGCTTATTAGGGTTGCGATCGGAACGCCATAAAGGCGTGAGATGGCGCTAAGGGTTTCTTTTGGCTGCACCACGTGAACGGGTTCCTCTGCCCGCAGGGGCAAGGCGGCAACCAGCAGCAGCAGGGCCAACAGGGGGGCTCGCATGGCTTGTGAAAGGAGGTGAAAGGGTTAGTGGCCGCACCTTAAAGAGCCTGGCGAGAAGCGCCAGTCCCCCTTGCAGTTGTTTAACCAAGAAAATGGCGCAACCAGCTAAGACGCCTGCCGTAAGGGGGGTAGCGAAAAGGTAGATCGAGTTGAAAGGGGCGTTGCAACACCGATCGTTGCTGGGAAAAGGTTTCAAATCCGCTGCGGCCATTGCCGTAACCCATGCCGCTTGCCCCCACCCCACCAAAGGGAAGGCTGGCGATGCCGGCTTGCAAGATCACATCGTTAAAAACCACGCCGCCCGATTGGCTGCTTTTCAGCACTTCTGCCTGAGCCTTGCCACTGCGGCTAAATAAATAAATTGCCAGGGGCTGGGGCCCTTGGTTCAGCTTTGAAAGGGCGGCATCTAGATCGGCCACCTCTAGCAGTGGGAGCAATGGCCCAAAAATTTCTGCCTGCATCAAGGGATGGTTTTCGCAGCAGGTCACAAGGGTGGGTGCGAAATAAAGATGTTGGCGATCCCTCTCACCACCGCAGATCAGTTCAGCGCCCTCCAACAGGGCTGAAAGGCGATCAAATTGGCGTTGGTTAACAACCCGGCCATAGCTGCTTGAAAGGCTGGGATCAGGGCCAAAAAATGCTGCTATGGCAGCGGTTATTGCCTTTTCCAGCGGTTTTCTAAGGCCTGGTGTTACCAACACGTGATCGGGCGCAACGCAACTTTGCCCGGCATTAAAAAATTTGCCCCAAGCAATCCGTTTGGCACTCACTTCAAGATCGGCGTCATCAAGAACGATGCAAGGGTTTTTGCCCCCGAGTTCAAGCGTTACTGGAATCAATTGGGCCGCGGCTGCCTTAAGCACCTGGCGCCCCGCTTCAGCGCCGCCAATGAAAAAAACATGGTTGAAAGGCAGTTTTAGTAAGGCTTGGGCCGCATCTATACCCCCCTGAACAACAGTTGCAACGGTGGCATCAAAGTATTCAGCCACCAGCTGAGCCAGCAGTGCTCCCACATGGGGTGCCAATTCCGATGGCTTCAGCACTGCGGTATTACCGGCAGCTAGGGCAGATACCAGGGGTTTCAGCAGCAACATCAGCGGATAGTTCCAGGGGGCAATCACCAGAACACAGCCCAGGGGTTGCGGTTGAACCCAAGCCCGCCCCGGCTGATAAACCAATGGCAATTGCATTGGTTTTGGCGCCATCCAACGGCGCAGTTGTTGTTTCGCCAAGTTCAGCTCATCCCGCACGATTGAAATTTCGAGGTAGGCCTCGAATTCCGGTTTGCCCAAATCGGCGGCCAAGGCAGCCATTAGCTGCTCTTCGTGGCCTGTGAGCAAGAGGCGTAAACGCTCTAGTTGCCCCAGTCGCCAAGCCAAGGAGCGGCTATGGCCCTGGGTAACCAGCAACCGCATCGGAGCGATTTGAACGGTTTGAACAGCCATGGGGAAGGGATGCGCTTAACGTTTGAAAAAAATTTTTTGAGATGGCTGTGAAAAGTTGCTTAAAGGCCCCTTGGGCAATTCTGCTCACTGGCTTAACCCTCGCCCTGGCAGGCTGCGGCGGTTCTGGGGAAGGGGTTGGCGGCGGGCGTTTAGATGCGATTAAAGCGCGGGGCAGCCTCACCTGTGGTGTAGACGGCAAACTGCCAGGATTTAGCTATCAAAATAATTCCGGTAAATACGTTGGTATCGATGTGGATGTATGCCGTGCACTTGCAGCTGCATTGTTTAATGACCCTAACAAAGTTGAGTATCGAGAACTAACTTCTAGCGAGCGCTTTACAGCCCTTGCCAGTGGAGAGGTTGATGTGTTGTCACGCAATACCACCCGCACCCTTAGCAGGGATGCCAAAGGTGGAAATGGCCTGGAATTTGCACCAACAATCTTTTTTGATGGCCAGGGGGTGATGGTGCCATTAGCCAGTGGCATAACAAAACTAAAGGATTTAGCTGGTAAAACAATTTGCGTTGAAAATGGCACCACCACTGAGTTGAATCTGGCCGATCGTTTCCGCGAGCTTGGCGTGCCGTATACCCCAGTTAAATATCAAACCGGTGATCAAACCTATGGTGCTTATCTGCAAGGAAGATGCGCGGCTGTAACCAGTGATCGCTCTCAATTAGCCGCAAAAAAAACCAGCTTTCCCGATCCGGCTGCCCATACGTTGCTTCCCGATGTACTTAGTAAGGAGCCTTTGAGCCCTGTAACTGTAAACAACGATTCCGGCCTCAGCGATGCCCTGCGCTGGGTGATATTTGCCACTATGCAGGCGGAGGAATCAGGTATTGATTCAAATAATCTCAAGCAGAAGTTAGCCTTTGCTAAGGCCAATCCAAATCAGGCTGATCTACGTCGTTTTCTTGGTGTGGAGGGCGACCTGGGCGAACAGTTGGGGCTAAGCGCAGATTTTGTGCCAAGGGTTATTGCCAGTGTTGGCAACTATGGTGAGATTTATGAACGTAATGTAGGAAAAGCTTCACGGCTGAAGCTGGAGCGGGGATTGAATAATTCCTATAAAAATGGTGGCTTGATCTATTCACCACCCTTCCGTTGAGTTAGTGGTGAGTTTTCCTGCAATGCCTGTGCCATGGTGGCGTGATAATCGCAAGTTGGGCTGGTTGATCCAGCTTGTAGCAGGTTTATTTATATTGTTTGCAATTGCTCTGTTGCTGGGCAATTTAGAGCGCAATCTCGCCCGCGCTGGCTTACAGCTCACCCTTGGCTGGTTAAATCAACCAGCAGGTTTTGATATTGCTGAAACTCTTTTGCCCTATCGGGCAAGCGATAGCTATGGCAGCGCCCTGTTGGCTGGTTTTATTAATACTTTGCGGGTTGTAGTTTCCGGTTTAGTGCTTGCCACTGCCCTCGGTGTAGCTGTTGGTGCCGCCAGCTTTAGTGGCAACCCATTACTTCGCGGCGTTACCAGAGTTTACGTGGAGTTGATTCGCAATATCCCCTTGTTGTTGCAATTGGTATTTTGGTATTTTGCCGTTTTTCTTAGCCTGCCTTCTGCTGATCAAGCCCTGCATTTACCAGGTATGCAGCTTGCTAAGAGCGGAATTTATCTATTTGGTGCAGATTTAGTTAATGGAGAATTAGTAGGGGGGGTGAGGCTTTCTTTGGAGCTGGCCGCTCTGTTAACGGGTCTTGTTATTTATTCTGCTGCGTTTATTGCAGAGGTGGTGCGCGGTGGAATTGCTTCCGTGCCCCTTGGGCAATGGGAGGCTGCGAAATCCTTGGGTTTAAAGCCTTTGCAAATTTTGCGCCTTGTGGTGCTTCCCCAGGCCTTGCGGGTGATAGTTCCGGGGCTTAATAGCCAATATATTTCACTGGCCAAAAATTCATCATTGGCTGTTGCAATTGGCTATCCAGATCTTTATGCTGTTGCTGAAACTACCCTGAATCAAACCGGCCGCGGCATCGAGGTTTTTCTGTTGTTATTAGTGGTTTATTTAATGCTTGATTTAGTGATTTCAGTTGTGATGAATGCCATCGATCGTTTGGTGAGGCTGCAGGAAAGATGAAGCGGGTAACCATAAGCCTAAGGCGTCAATTATTTGCCACGCCCGCCGATGGCATCATCACCGTTGGTTTGCTCGCTCTGCTTTCGTGGGCCGGCTTTGGTGTGCTGAATTGGGCAATCAATAGTGCCCAGTGGTTAGTGGTGCGCGCCAATGCCGCGGCCCTCACCATCGGCCGTTATCCAGAGGCTCAGGAATGGCGCCTTTGGTTGCTTTTGGGCATGCTCACAAGTTTGGCTGGCCTTAGTTGGGGGCGGCTGCGGGGCGCCAGCGGCTGGCCCCTTAATGATCGAATCGCCGTTTGTTTGTTGCTGGCACTCACGCTAGGGGTGCCGCCCCTGCTGGCATTTGGGCCCTTAAACCAAATGCGCTTGCTGTTTTTGCTATTGATTTTGTTGCTTGGGCGGCTGGCATTTAGCCATCGGTTTAGCCAAGTTTTAAGCAAGCGTTTTGGTGATTGGTGGGCCTTGATTTGGGGCGTGGCTTATGTGTTTGGTTTGTGGTTAATAGCCGGGGGGCTGGGGCTGCAAGCGGTGCGGCCAAGTGATTGGGGTGGCTTGCTGTTCACCTTAATAATCACCAGCCTCACCCTATTGCTCGCCTTGCCTTTGGGGGTAATCCTCGCGCTTGGGCGTCGCAGTTCTTTGCCCCTATTTCGCTACATAAGCGTTGGAATCATTGAATTAATTCGAGGCGCACCATTAATAACATTGTTGTTTCTTGGCCAAAACTTAGTTGGTTTTCTTGCCCCCAATGGCCTTGCCCCTGATCGGGTGTGGCGTGCAACAGGGGTATTAACTGTTTTTGCCGCCGCCTATTTGGCGGAGGCTATCCGCGGTGGCTTAAATGCGATTCCCCGCGGTCAATTTGAAGCGGCCCGCTCCCTTGGGCTATCCAGTGTTAACACCATGGCGCTGGTGGTGATGCCCCAGGCATTAAAAGTGGCGCTACCTGCGATGGGAGGCCAATGCATCTCCCTGCTGCAAGACACAACCTTGCTTTCAATTATTGGCCTATTCGACCTCTTAGGCATGGCCCGCAGCGTTCTGGCCAATCCAGATTGGTTGGGGCGTTATGCGGAGGTTTATTTGCTCTTGGCAGTGCTCTACTGGTGTTCCTGTGCGGCATTGTCTTTAGGTAGCCGCGCTTTGGAAAAACGGCTTGCCTCCCCTGGCCTCCAATCCATTCCTAATCCCAATGAACGCAACTAAGCAATTAATGATTGAAGCCAAAGGGGTGCAGAAGTGGTACCCCAATGGTTTTCATGCCCTTAGGGGGGTTGATTTAGAGGTGCATCGCGGTGAAAAGGTGGTGATTATGGGCCCCTCTGGTTCTGGCAAAAGCACCTTTTTACGCACTTTTAATGCCTTAGAGGATTATCAAGAAGGCAAAGTTGTGGTAGACGGAATGGAACTTAATAACGACTTGCGCAATATCGATGCTGTGCGTAAAGAGGTGGGAATGGTATTTCAACAATTCAATCTTTTCCCCCATCTATCGGTGCTTGATAACTTGTTGCTGGCGCCTATTTGGGTGCGTAAGCGCAACCGCGTTGAGGTGGAGCAGCAGGCATTGGCCCTATTGGAGCGGGTTGGAATTGCTGAACAGGCCCATAAGTTCCCCGGTCAGTTAAGTGGGGGCCAGCAGCAACGGGTAGCTATTGCAAGGGCCCTGTGCATGGAACCCCGCTTGATGTTGTTCGACGAACCCACCAGTTCTTTGGATCCTGAAAAGGTGAGGGAGGTTTTGGATGTGATGCGCCAACTGGCAATTGATGGCATGACGATGGTGGTGGTAACCCATGAGGTGGGTTTTGCCAGAGAGGTTGCAGATAGGGTGGTTTTGATGGATGAGGGCCGGGTGGTGGAGGTAGCGCCGCCGGATCAATTTTTTAACCATCCCGAACACGAGCGCAGCAAGCGCTTTTTGGCACAAATCCTCTAATGCAGCGTTATCTCAAGTATTTGGTTTTCCCTCTGGGCTGTTGCGCCATGGGCATTGCTTTGGTGCTTGGCATGGCGGGGCTGGAGGCGGCTTGGATCACCTTTGTGTTGTTGCTGTTGGAGATTTCCCTCTCCTTTGATAACGCAGTTGTTAATGCCAGGGTGCTGGATCAACTCACCGCAGGTCAACAACGATTTTTTCTTACCTGGGGATTGGTGATCCCTGTTTTTGGTGTGCGGTTTGCGGGACCCCTCGCTTTGGTGTGCCTTGCCGGTGGTGTGGGGGTTGGCGAAGCTCTTGATGCTGCCTTGCATAATCCGCAGCATTACAAGGAATTATTAGATCTTGCCGAACCAAGAATTTTGGCCTTTGGAGGTATGTTTTTGCTGATGGTATTTTTGCGCTATTTCTTTAATGAAGCTAAAACATTGCATTGGCTTAAGCCATTGGAACGTCGACTAAGTGCGGCGGGAAGGGTGGAGGCATTGGAGGTGGCATTGGCATTGATTTTATTACTGCTTTTAGTAGTTGCTCTGCCAGTGCGTTTGCATGCGGAGGTTTTAGTGGCAGGGGTGATTGGCTTGGTATTGCAATTATTAAGCACATCAATTGCTGAAGCCTTTGGCAGTGAGGAAGAAGCGGCAGGCCGTTTAGCAGCAGGCGGGGGGTTAGCAAGTTTGCTTTATTTAGAACTACTAGATGCCTCCTTTAGCTTGGATGGTACTATAGGTGCATTTGCGATTACTACTAATTTACCTTTAATTCTTACTGGCTTGGGTTTAGGGGCCCTGTTTATTCGCTCTTTAACGCTTATGTTGAGCCGTGAAAAAGCCCTAGATAGTTTGGTTTATTTAGAGCATGGTGCTCACTATGCCATCGGCGCCCTGGGGCTACTTATGTTAGCTGGAATTCTTTTAAAGCAATGGCATATTCATCTTCCTGAATGGCTGAGTGGTTTGATAGGTGTTGTTTTACTTCTAATGGCATTATTTGATTCTTTGCGCCTCCGCCGCAATATTTCAATTCAATAGAAATCCACTGGCCAGCCACCCCAGCCACCCCAACCAAAGCCGTCATAATCATTATTTATTCCCCAGTTTGGAGCATTCCAGCTGGATGGAGATTCATAGGGGCCAGGTCCCTTTGGCCCAGTGAGGCTGTTTATATTTAAGAAGGGTTCGGTTTGAACTTTGCACGGGCAAATGCAGCTCCCAGAGTTGCTTTGATAGCCAACTGTTGGTGGATTGCAAGCACAGCTACAGGCTTGGGCAATCAGGCTGAAGGCCAGTAAAAAGGTTTCCATATGCCGATTGTATAACTTTTAATCTTGAATAACTTTAATTTGAACTTAAAAGCCCTTGACGAGAATTGAACTCGTGACCTCTCCCTTACCAAGGGAGTGCTCTACCGCTGAGCTACAAGGGCGTGTGGATGGGCCGGGTTGGATTTGAACCAACGTAGGCAGAGCCAGCGGATTTACAGTCCGCCCCCATTAACCACTCGGGCACCGACCCGCACCACACCCAAAGAATTTACCAGCGCATCCTGCTGCCCATACGATCAGTAAAGAAACGCTGCTGCCATGCGGATCCTCGTGCTGCACGGACCAAATTTAAATCTGCTTGGTAGCCGAGAACCAGGCCTCTACGGCAGCCATAGCCTGGCGGAAATCAACGCTGAATTAAGCCAAAGGGCCCTGCTTCTTGGGGTTGAGCTCACTTGCTATCAAAGCAACCATGAGGGGGCATTGGTGGATCGCATCCAGCAGGCCAGTGGCGAGGCGGATGGCATCTTGATCAATGCCGGTGCCTATACCCACAGCTCAATTGCCCTGCGGGATGCGTTGCTGGCGGTGGGATTGCCCTTTGTGGAGCTGCATCTCAGCAATGTGCATGCCCGCGAGGAATTCAGGCAAACCTCTTACCTTGCTGATCGGGCATTGGGTGTGATCTGTGGTTTTGGTGCCGCCAGCTACTACCTGGCCCTAGATGCGCTGGTGGGCCACCTAAAGGCAAATAACCAGTGATTAGTGCAACGCCCACGCCAATTCGTTGGTTGGTGCGCCCCAGCAGCCGCCGCTGGCTGGAGCAGGCGATTGCCCAACCGGAGCACCTACTAATAGACCATGCCCATTGCGAGCGCAAAGCGGCAGGTGCTGCGCTGCAATTGATGTTTAGATATCCATCCAATGAATTATTGGCAGCGGTATTAAGCCCATTGGCGCAGGAGGAGCTAGCCCATTTCGATCGGGTGCTCACCTTGCTGCAAAAGCGGGGGATTGCCCTAAGACCCCTGGCGGCACCACCCTATGGCGCTCAACTCGCGGCTCAAATCCGCAGGCAAGAGCCATTGCGCCAGCTGGATACTTTTTTGGTGGCTGGCTTAATAGAAGCCCGCAGCCATGAAAGGATGGCCCTGCTTGCTAGCAACCATCCCGACCAGGAATTAAGGGAGCTATATGGCAATCTACTTTCAAGTGAAGCAAAACATTTCGGCCTTTACTGGATGCTTTGTGAAAGATATTGGCCGAGGCCGCAAATTATTGAAAGATTAGAGCAGCTGGCCCTGGCGGAAGTGGCCGCTCTAACAGGTGAGCTGGCTAATCTAGAGGATTTACGTTTTCATTCCTTTGGAGTGGAACTTTAATTGGCATGTCAAAACGAATTTCTTTCCTACTTGCAGCTTTTCTGCTTGCAACTCCAGTTGCAAGTTTTGGCCAGGAGCAAAAATTAACGGAGTTTAACGCCGCAACAGGTTTAAAGCTCTCCGCAGATAAATACAAGGATGTAATAGGAACTCCGCCATTGGCTGGAAGCGCTGATGAAGCCAGTGATTTATCCATACTCCGTTGGAATCAACGCAGCCGTAATCCAGAAGGGGTGATTCACAGTTGGCGTTTCTTATATCGAAATTTAAGTAGTTTTGATGCAGCAGTAGGGTCTGATTTATCCAAGTCTGCCCCCATTTTGTTTAAAGAATTGCCTGCATTTCTCAAGGAAATTGATAATGTTAAAGATCAACTAAAAGATGCGATTGCTAGGCCCAGGCCTTACGTTAGCTTTAAAGAATTCCAACCATGTTTGCCTTTGGAATCAACTTGGTCTTACCCGAGTGGGCATGCTACGTGGTATGCAGCAACCTCTTTGCTATTGAGTGATTTAATTCCAGCTAGGGCTGAAAGGCTTCAGCAAGTGGGATCTCAAGGCGGATATGCTCGTGCCTATTGTGGTGTTCATTATCCCAGTGATGTGCTTGCAAGCCAAAAGTTAGCAGTGGCGATAACTAAAGATGTGATCGCGTCTGAGCAATGGCAAATATTTAAGGAGAAGCTAAAATCAGAAATACAAAAATTGATGATAGCGCCCCCGGCGGGGCTCCCCCTGCTTACTGATTAATTATCGGATTCAAGCAAAGGGTAATATTTCGCAATCTGATCACCGCTAAATTCTGCTACCCAGCCATCGGGATTATTGAAAAAGCGTATCGCGCAAAATTCTGGATTGGCACCCATGTCAAACCAATGTTTAGTGCCAGCTGGCACACTTATCCAATCATTGCGTTCGCATAAAACCTGTAAAACTTCATCGTTTATGTGTAAACAAAATAAACCGCGGCCCTCCACAAAAAAACGCACTTCGTTTTCTGCGTGGGTATGTTCAGCTAAAAATTTTTGGCGTAATGCAACCCGATCGGGGTGGGTTGGTTTCATGCGAATCGCATCGATGGTTTGATAGTTGCCGTTTGCTTGCACCCGGGCGATTTCCGGCCCATAGGCCCTAAGTATTTCCTCCGCTTCTGCATTGCTGCTTAGGTTTACCGGCGCTGGCCAACGTTCAAAGCCAATCCCTTTTTCAGCCAAGGTTGCTGCGATCTCCACCGGATCAATGCTGTTAAAAGATGGCTGGGGAGCTCGTTGGCCTTCTGGTTGCTGCTGCTGCAGATCTTGCCGATGCTTATAAACAGTGAGTTTGCTCACGGCAGATGTTTTGAACGTTTATTACCAGCAGCTTAGAAAGGTATCTGCGGTGGATTCCATTTGAAGGCGGCGGCAGCCCTAACCCTTGTGGGGGTTGGGCCAGGTGATCCAAACCTATTAACGGTTGCGGCAGTGCAAGCCATCGCTAAAGCAGCTGTGGTGGCCTACCCAGTGGCCCAGCCAGGCGCTGAAGGGATGGCGGCTCGCATCGCTGCTCCGTGGATCACTAAGCAGCGTCATCTACCGCTGCTTTTCCCGATGGTGGCAGCAGCGGCACCACGGCTAGCGGCTTGGCGCACAGCTGCAGATCTATTAGCAGCGGAGCTGGCTAAGGCTGAGCAGCTGGTGTTGCTCTGTGAAGGGGATGCCTCCCTATTTGCCAGTTGCTCCTATGTGCTCCTGGAGCTTGCAAGCCGCTATCCGCAATGGCCTGTTTCTGTTATTCCAGGAATTACGGCAGTGGCTGCTGCAGCTGCAGCAGCATCCAGTTTGGGGATGCCCTGGCCCCTGGCTTTGCAGGATGAGGGCCTTTTGATTCGTCCCACCCCTAATACCCAAGCAGCGCTCGAGTTATTGCTGGAGCAAGCCAAAGCAAGCAGCACCGTGCTTGCTTTGTTGAAGTTGGGTGAACGTTGGCTATGGGTGCAACCTGTGCTTGAGGCCCGAGGTTTACTAGCTGCCAGCTTGTTTGCCCAGCGGGTGGGTTGGCCCGATCAACTGTTGCTACCAGCTTCTGAAGTGCCAGCAGCACAGAGGCCTTATTTTTCCTTGTTATTGATTCGCCAAAACTGGCCTGAGGTATTGCCTTGACAGCAATTAATTGGTTGGCGCTGTTGCATCCAGTTTTGATGATTTTGTTTGTTTACCCAGTGGTGGGTGCAACGATTCGGCTTGGTTTATTGGTTCGTGAAAGGCGTTTGGGGATCACCAAACAGCTGGCGGCGGTGCCCGTTGAACATTCAGACCATGGCCGATGGCTCACCGTGGCGGTGGTGCTGGTGGTGCTGATTGCTTTTGTGTATTCATTCCTTAAAGCTTGGTTTGATCCCTCTTTGGCTTTCAGCGGTGGCCTGCAACGGTTGGCTCTGCTGCTATTGGTGGCGGCAGGCAGCTTTGGCTCAGTATTGGTGCTTGCGCAGGTAAAACGCTCCCCATTACGGGCAATTTTTGCGTTGCTCAGCTGGGCTGGGGTGCTTGGCCTTGGCAGTGAGCCAGAAATTTGGCGCCTTAGCGATAACCCATTTAGTGCTGCTTTTTGGGGCTCCCATTATTGGAGCGGTGTATTACTAACGGGCTTATTACTTTTCTCATTGGCGGCAAGGCCAGAAATCCATAGTTCAGTTCGTATGCGCAGATTGCATGTAACTAGTAATGTTCTAGTGGCGATACTTTTAGCTGTGCAGGCAATCAGCGGCACCCGTGATCTGTTGGGGTATTAAACTTCTACTGCCCGCTTTGGGAGTTTTTGGAAAC
>Ga0214923_10004603_pt1 | contig 16550 bp, 13 predicted proteins | sample LL1510_MetaG_FD_177993 | JGI IMG/M metagenome (GOLD analysis project Ga0214923, IMG submission 177993) | Freshwater microbial communities from Lake Lanier, Atlanta, Georgia, United States - LL-1510 | ecosystem: Environmental > Aquatic > Freshwater > Lake | place: USA: Georgia | collected...
CGTGAGCAAACCTCACAACTTGTCGCAAAGGTCATTTCCGAGCCTCAGCCACGCAACACCGCGGCCGCGGTCGCACTTTCGGCCTGGCAGCTCATGCAACAAGACCCCGACTCGGTGATGCTGGTTCTTTCAAGCGATCACTCCATCCAAAATGTCCGCTCCTTTGAACAAACGGTTTCCGATGCCGTGCAGCTTGCAAAGCAAAACCTGTTTGTCACAGTTGGAATTCAACCCACCTACCCGGCCACCGGCTTTGGCTATATCGAATGGGGACTCCCACTCGACAAAAATGCGCAAATTCTTCCGGCAGCAAAATTCAATGAGACTCCGCAAGAGGCGGTTGGCTACAGTGTGCGAAGTTTCCGCGAAAAGCCAAATCAGGCGGCCGCAGAGCAATTTATTCGCACCGGAAAATATCTTTGGAACGCGGGGATCTTCGTTTGGAAAACCCGCACATTTTGGAACGCCTTTTCACATATTCAGCCCGAAATGGCGAAAATCATCGAGAACATGACGACAAGCAGCATGGCCGACGACTATGCCCGACTTGAATCGCAACCCATTGACATCGCCTTTATTGAACAAACCAGCCATGTTGCTTGCGTACCAGCACTTTTCGACTGGAATGACGTGGGAAGTTGGGCTGCGGTGCGGGAGTGTTTTGAACAAGACAACCATGGCAATAGTATTGCAGGCGACGCATTTGTCTCTGACACCAAGAACTCCGTCATTCATAGCAGCGGGCCGTTTGTCGCAACCATTGGTGTTGAAAACCTGGTTATTGTGGCCACCCCCGACGCCGTGCTCGTGATGCCCACCTCGCGCAGCCAGGATGTAAAAAAGGTGATTGCGCATCTCGAAAGTCAAAAACGTTCGCAGCTTCTTTAAAGACCATCAAAAAGGACAATCCACGGATGACTCACACGCCGAATCAAAAGCCTTTATTGATGGCCGCACGCGGAGAACGCACTGCGCACACGCCACAGTGGTTGATGCGCCAGGCGGGCCGCTACCTCCCAGAATACCGCTCGATTCGTGCTCAGCACGACACCCTGACAATGTTCAAAACTCCGCGGATTGCCGCCGAGATCACCCTTCAACCGCTGCGGCGCTTTCCTGCCCTCGACGCAGCGATTGTCTATGCCGACATTCTTCTGATTCCCGATGCCCTGGGCCTGGGTCTACAGTTTTTGCAAGGTGAAGGCCCGGTCTTTAGTCACCCCATCCGCAGCGAAAGCGATGTTCAATGGCTTGAGGACCAGGCGTCAGACATCGCGGCGGTGATGAATAAACTCGATTATTTAAGCGAAACACTTGGCAAGGTCAAAGAACAACTCGCTCCTGAAGTCACCCTGATTGGCTTTGCCGGTGCGCCCTGGACGGTGGCAAGCTACATGCTTGAAGGACACAGTGCGCGCGGAGAGTTCTTCACCTCAAAATTATTTATGCTCCAGCACCCAAGTTTATTCGAGCGGGTGATGACCGTTATCACCGATCTCACCATTGCCTACCTTGAACGCCAGGTGAGTGCCGGAGCCGAGGTCATTCAATTGTTCGAATCTTGGGGCGGTGCCCTCACTCCGGGCCAATACGCTCAATTCTGCGCGCCCTTTAGTGCTCGCATCGCAAAGGCCCTGCGCCCGCGCGTGCCGGTTATTCATTTCGTGGGTGAAAGCGCTGGAATTCTGCCCGAGGTTTTGAATATCGAGGCCGACGTTCTTGGTGTGGATTGGCGACAAGATCTTTCTCGGGTTGGCGAGAAAGCGCGCGGACATGTGCGCGCCTTACAGGGCAATCTCGATCCACTTCTCCTTCATGCAAGTCAACGAGATCTGCAATCTGCGCTCGAAGGCCTTCTCGCAGCGGGCAGCAGGTTGAAAGATTTAGGTTACATCTTCAACCTGGGGCATGGAATTCGCCAAACCACCCCTGTTGAAAACGTTGCATTTGTTACAGACTTTGTGCGCAGATTCTCGACGAAATAAAATTTGTTTTCTATCTCTGAATGGACGTGGTTTTCTTGAAGTGGAAAGGAGTCCCCATGAAACTGTTCGCGTCAACATCGGCCCTGATATCTGGAATCGCCCTCTTGGCATCCTCTTTGCATTCACATTCGGCTCATGCTGCCGGTGGCGAACTTGTGATCAACTCAATGCACTCTGATCCCACCTCAAAAAAGGCCTTTGAGACCATCCTCAATGAATTCAAAAAAGAACATGCAGACATTAAGGTCACGGTAAACACAATCGACCATGAGTCGTACAAAGTACAAATCCGCACCTGGCTTCCCAACAATCCTCCGGATGTTGCAACCTGGTTTGCTGGCAATCGTGCCAAGTTTTTTGTCGAGAAAAAACTCGTTGAGCCACTCGATGATGTTTTCAAATCAGCAGGGAACCAATTTTCTCAAGGCGCATTGTCGGCTGTCACCTTCAGTGGCAGCAAGTATTTGATGCCTACCAACTACTACCATTGGGGCTTTTATTACCGCAAAGATCTCTTTCAAAAAGCAGGAATCACAACGACCCCAAAAACTTGGGACGAACTGCTTGCAGATTGCCAAAAGTTGAAGTCGGCAGGTCTTATCCCAATCGCCATTGGCACAAAACAAGCCTGGCCATCGGCTGCTTGGTTTGATTTCATCAATATGCGTGTCAACGGCTACGCCTTCCACATGAACCTACTTGAAGGAAAAGGCAGCTATACGTCTGCAGAAGTAAAAAAATCCATGGCAACATGGGCACAACTGGTGAAGGCAGGAGGTTTCCCTGAAACAGCTCCAGCAATGACCTGGCAAGAGGCCTCTGCACTTTTGTGGCAAGGTAAAGCTGCGATGTACTTGATGGGCAATTTCATTGCTTCTGAAATCCCATCCAGCGTCAAAGCGCAAGTTGAATTCTTCCCATTTCCAACCATCGATCCCAAAGTACCAACGGCGCAAGTTGCACCCACAGACGTTTATTTCATTCCGTCCAAAGCAAAAAACAAAGCTAACGCAAAAATCTTCATGGCATTTCTCGCACGCGCTGACGTTCAACAAAAATATAACGCCGTCACAGGCCTCTTACCGGTCAACAATCAATCCAAGATCGACGCAAACAATACATTTTTGCGCGCAGGTCAGCAGATCCTTGGGCAAGCGACAGGGTTGTCGCAGTTTTTTGATCGCGACGCCGAACCCGAAGTGGCAAAAGTTGGCATGGACGGTTTTGTTGAGTTCATGCGCTACCCCGATCGCACGGATGCGATTTTGGCGCGCATCGAAAACACACGCAAACGCGTTCACCACTAAAATTCAAACGAGAAAAGAGGACTTCCGTGGCCAGGGTAGGCTCGTTGTCATTCATGCAAAAACGCGACCATAAAACGGCATGGCGATTCCTTGCGCCGTCGCTCGTTCTTTATGGTCTCTATGTTGTCTTTCCAATTTTCTTCTCACTCTACTTGAGCATCACCCAATGGGATGGCTTGAGCACAGCGGTGTTACCTTTGTGCAAAAATTCTGAAGTGAGTTGCCTGCAAAACTTTATCGATCTTTGGAACGACGAAGTTTTCTGGATGGCACTGCGAAATAACTTGGTATGGCTCATCTTTTTTAGCCTTTCAGCTCCACTTGGCCTTGCACTTGCGCTGTTTTTTCACGTCAAATCGCAGCGTGCCAGCTTTTATAAATCACTTTTTTTCATGCCGATGGTTTTCAGTCTTGTGGTCGTTGGCACCATCTGGAGCTGGTTCCTTCAGCCTGAGTTCGGGCTGGTTGAATTCCTGCTCAAAGGCCTTGGGGTTCTCAAAGACGGTGAACATTTCACTTTAATGGCAAGCGATAAATGGGCAACTGCAGGCTTAATCGCTGCTGCAAGTTGGCCTCATGCTGCGTATTGCATGGTTTTGTATTTGGCAGGGCTGTCAAACTTGCAGAAGAATGTCATTGAGGCCGCCGAAATTGAAGGCGTCAGTCGGTGGCAGATGCTCTGGCATATTATTTTACCGATGCTCCGTCCTGCAACGGTGATCGTGGTGATTGTCACCATGATCGGCGCGCTACGGGCATTTGATTTAATTGCCATCATGACCGCAGGCGGTCCGGCGAATAGTTCAAACGTTCTTGCTTTGTACATGTATCAACAGACGTTTGAAAACTTCCGCTACGGCTATGGTGCGGCTATTTCGGTGGTGTTGTTTGCTATCAGTTTAGCTCTTATCTTGTTGTACCTGCGGCAAACATTAAAAGACGAAACAGGACGGAGCTGAACCATGGAACCAAAACGTCGCGGACTGGTCTATTGGATTTTTGCGACCCTGCTGCTGCTTGTCTGGATCTCGCCGATTTTGGCGAGTCTACTCACAAGCCTTAAAAGCCTCGAAGAACTCAACGAAGGGCATTACTGGACACTTCCTCGCCACTGGAGTTTGCAAAACTACATTGAAGCATTCACAGTTGGAAAATTCTCGACCTACTTTTGGAACTCACTTGTTGTTACAGTTCCAACTGTTCTTGCGGTCTTGTTTTTCTCGTCACTCAATGGCTACGTCTTGGCTAAACTGCGCTTTAGCTGGAACAATAAGCTGCTGCTCGTCTTCTTGGGGGGCATGCTGCTACCCTTCCAAATTCTTCTCATTCCAGTTTTCTATCTCTCGAATCAATTCCTCCATACCTATGACACCCGCCTCGGCGTGACGCTTTTTCATATTGCCTTCCAACTCGGTTTTGCCTCTTTCTTTATGCGCAATTTTGTTCGAACCATCCCCGATGGGATTATTGAAGCGGCTCGCATCGATGGCTGCAGTGAATGGCGGATTTATGCGACGATGGTTATTCCCCTGATGCGCCCTGCTCTTGCGGCACTTGCAACCCTCCTCTTCACCTGGATCTGGAACGATTATTTGTGGTCGCTTATCCTTATTCAAAGCGATGATCTTAAGCCAATCACCGCCGGCCTGCAGAATCTAAAGGGTCAATGGATTTCGAGTTATCATCTACAGAGCGCCGGAGCTGTGATTGCAGCCATTCCTCCGGTTCTCATTTTCGCCTTTTTGCAAAAGCATTTTATTCGTGGCCTGACCATGGGAGCTGGAAAATGAGCCAATTATTTATTGAAGCAACATTTGAAAATCCACAGCACTTCAATCGCGCGGCGCGTTTTAAGCAAAAAAATGCGGATGAATTCGAAGCGCACCTCGAACTCCCCGCTCAGCTAGGTCTGGCTGCATTCACTCTCAAACGGGAAAACCTCGCGCCGCTTGGATTGCGCGCTTACAACCAATGGTCTTTGCGGCTCAAGATCCTTGGCGGCATCGGAGCAAGCCTTTGGCCCTTTAAATGGCTCCGTGTTTGCGGTTTTAAACTCCATCAACAAGCAGAAAACGCCTTGGCAAATGGCTATCAATGTTGGTCGGAATCGCCCATGCTGGGCAAACAAAGCGTGCTGATGCCCGAGAGCTTTCCCGAGCGCGAGGTATTTGGTGATTCTGGAATTTACCGCTACTCGCAAATGCCTGGGCATTTCCACAGTTGGTCGTTTACCTACACGAGTCTCGAAGGCACGGCGCACAATGCCTTTTATGGCGCACTTGATGAAGATCTTTTTTCATCGGTCTTTGAACTCAATCTTCCCGACCACACTGTAGACATCGCTCTTGAGTGTGAAGGCGCGCAGTTGTCACGCATTCGTTCTCCCCGTGATGCCGCCTCCGACGATCAGCTTCTGGCGGCCTGGATGCTCGCCGATCCGCAGGTCAACTTTCTTCCCCCACTTTTCACAGTGATGAACTTATGGATGAAGCTCATCCGTCAGCACGAACGCGTTGCGCGTCGCGAGTCACATGAAGAGTTTTTAACAAAACTCAAACCTCTGCGCGGCTACACAAGCTGGTACCACCGCTACAACAACATCAGCGAAGAAACTCTTGACTCCGATCTCGCGGGCATTGCACCGACACATGAGTATGGAGTTTTTCAAGTCGACGATGGTTATCAAGCAGCGGTTGGAGATTGGTTAAAAATGTCGGCGAAATTTCCACGTGGGCTTGCACCTGTCTTTGCAAAAGCAAAGGATAAAGGCCTTGAACGCGGAATTTGGTGTGCTCCTTTTATCGCTCTTGAGCATTCGAATGTTGTCAAACTTCATCCGGAATGGGTTCTCAAAGACCGCACTGGCCAACCAGTGGTGTGTGGCAATCACCCGCTTTGGGGTGGACTTTTCTTTGCCCTGGACACCGAAAACATTGAATTCCGTCGGCACTTAAGTGAAGTCTTCAAAACTTATTTTCAAGAATGGGGCTGCAGTTTTCTGAAGGCCGATTTCTTATACGCAAGCGCACGTATCCCTGCGGACACATTAACCCGTGCACAACGTGCGGCGCGCGCTCACCAATTCCTCTATGACGAATGCCGCAAACATGGTGCGAAACTTCTCTCTTGTGGAGCAACCCTCAGCTCAGCCTACGGCCGCTGTGAATATTCGCGCATTGGTCCGGACGTAGGGGAAACTTGGGAAAACAACGAAATCGGCGCATCCACAAGCCGCGAAAAAGTGTCCACCCGCGCGACTCTAACAAACACAATCACCCGCGCAGTGCTCGATGGCGTTTGCTTTGGCAATGATCCGGATGTTGTCATTCTCCGCGATAACAACCAACAACTCTCGCGTGAAGAACGACATCTATTAGCATCACTGAATGCTCATCTTGGAAAGTTGGTCTTCTGTTCAGACCCACTTCAATCATTCTCAGATTGGCAGGCAGAAGAATTGCGGTGCATCCGAAAAACAATGAATGACAGAAAAGAGCTTAAACTTGCAGCTGTGTGCGGGCGGAATTCGGGAGCAGAAACAACCTATCAGGTTGTGTTCCAAGGAATTGATAAAAAGGAAGGCCTACAAATGAGGGTCAACTTGGCGGATGTCGCAGTCGACGGAATTCCACCACGCACCCACGACGCTCGGGAAATCAAATCCATCTAAAGGCAATCTACGTGCAACAAGAACGAAGCAACCTGGTCAAACAAGCACATCACTTTGGCTGAAACGCAGGTTGCCACGCTGATCAATCATGGACATGGTCACAACAGGAGAATTTCCATGCCAAGCGACGCGGACTTCGCCGAATCCGTCTGCAAGGCAACGCTCGACGCGCAATCTATTGTGTTCAAAACGCGACAACCCCTCGGCTTTGTTTAGGCCGCTCGACGTGAAATCATAGAGAGCTCTGCCGCTCACAAGCTCAATTTTGCTAATTTCATGCAGATGCCGATCACCCGACAACAAGACCGTCGGAGAGGAAATCCGTCCGAGAAGTCCGAGAAGACGCTGATATTCGCCTTCATAATTCTTCCATTTTTCAAATCTATGCTGAAAAGAAAGGACTTGGATGCTTGAACCAATGATTTTCAACTCAGCAGGCTTTTCGAGCTCGGCCTCAAGCCATTGCCATTGCCGCGCGCCCAAAAGTGTTGGTTCGCAAGCGGCACCGGTGTCCGGCTGAGAACTCCCCTCTTCTTGTTCATCATTGATCCTCAGCGATTGATACGCAGTGCGGTTGAAGCGCGTGTCGAGAACAATCAAATGAATACGTCGCCCTTGGTGTTCGAACATCTGACTCGAATAAACACCATCGTCTTCACTCGCATAGCTTTGCTGCCAGAATTCACGAAACAGCTTTATCGAATCACTGCGAAAAGGCAGGCTGGAATCCGCGTTGTCAGCCCCAAAATCGTGATCATCCCAGGTTGCTCGCACCGGAACACGCGCCTTCAACTGCGCAAGCTTTTCTGAACAAGCAAGCTCTTCATATGCTGCTTTTAGACCGTGCAGAGTGTCGGTTTGCGGGTAGAGGTTGTCGCCTAAGAAAAGCCACTGGTTGTGTGAACGAGCAAGAATCGCGTCCCAGAAGTTCTGACTTTTTCGTCCGTCCATGCAGGAGCCAAAGCCAAGAACCCACTCATTCTCACCAGCACGCGCCAACCTAGAGATCAAAGGGCTACACGCTGCCAGTCCAAGAGCTTTCAGCAAACGTCGCCGTGGTACCTTTGAAATCATCAGCACACCTCGCAGGCTCGCCGGTTTCTGGCCAATCAGTTAGCAATCCTTTTGAGCGCCGTCCAGTGGATTATAATTTTGGCAGCATTGACATCCAATCGACTTGACTTACACCTCGACGATTGAGGATAATTCCGCCATCTACGCGGAAAATCTGGCAATGTCCAAGGAGCTTAGAATGGCACGCCTTGCAAGAAAAGTGTCTAAAAGTTTGTCATCCTTGCTGGTCCTGACCCTCGGACTCGCGTCGCTTTCTGCATGCAAAAGCCGATCCTTAAATGAAACGGATTTGCGCTCAAAAAATGGAGAAAATCTCCAAACCGCTCGCTCTATTTTGATGACCACCCCGCTCGAACGGCTTGCTGAAAATCAAGAGCTCCTGACAAAGTTGGCCAACGCAAGCTCGAAAGTCACATCAAAAGAGCGCGAGGAGCTTAGTAAGAAAGTTGAATCGCTGATTGGCTCTCAGCAGTCTAAGCAGAGGGTTTTGCGCGCTGTTTTTGATAGCAATGAATGGAAACGCTACGTTAGTACCTGTGCGAAAGATGGGCTCGAGCGTGTCGATAGTTTCACCGACCTCTCCTTGTTGCCCGATGATCTGCGCGACAATATCATCGACACCGTGAAAGAAACCTATGCCAATGCCTCAAAAGGCGATGGCTCGTGGAAGACTAAAATCGTTGCTCCCAAGCGCTGCCTCGACGCTATTTTAAGTTATGCGGTTAATCCTCTAAAGATCATCTCAACCAACGACAAAGTGAAAAGCGATCTGAGCGCCGCCTATGATTCCTATCTCTCGGTGTTTCGCAATTACATTTTTCCGGACGGCTCACGCGGCAACTACACCGCCAAACAAGTTCTCGACGTTGCCAAAATTTTCCAACAGTTTTTGAAAGACGAAAAAACCAAACGCCCCATCGTTTCACAGTACACAATATACATGGGCGGAAGTTATGTGAACGGACGAGCCAAACTGGAAAGTTCAGATGTTGATATTATCACAATCGACCTGAGCAAAAATCCTGTGCTTGCCGCGCACCAAATGTTCTCGCCACTCACGCTGACTGATGCCGTGCGCAAGCGAGTTAAGCAGGATTACCCAGACACGCAGAAAGTGGATCTGAAAGTTCAAATGGACAATTTATTCTTCCAAATGTCTTCCGGGCCTGCCGCAGAGGGACCCGATATTCAGAGCAAATTCTCACGATTCATGCCGGTGATGATTGCGATCCGTGCCGATGAAATTCGCCTTGAAGTGTATAACGTTTTTGAAGAGCGTCCGCCGTCAACAAAGGCGGCCTTCAGTGAACGAGTTTCAAACTGAGGCAACACTTCTGCTGCGTCGACTTCCGTAATGCAGCAGGGCAGCACCCACGAACATCCCGCTCAACGTGACAACGATAAACCAAGTGGCGTGCGCAAGCCCAATGAGGTTTGAAAGCTGTCCATAGGTAAAAGGCAAGAGAACTGCACCCGCAACCCCACTCAATACGGTCAGGTTGGCATAGTGCCGCGACTTGCTCACATCAAAAAAGACGGTCAGCGAACCAAGTGCAAGGCTATACATTCCACCTATGCAGGCTCCTAATGTAAAAATAATCAACCGACTCATAAATAACGCATCTCTAAAATCGCTGAATGCACGCGCAAATAACAAACCAAAAAGAACCAAACAGATTGAGGACAAACCGAGCGTGACGAGCGGATAACTCTGGGCGGGTGGTGAACGAAAACAGAAGTAAAGCCGCGCACTCAACAAACCTGCCCAGAAAATTGAGCTCGCAACTCTTGCATCACCGTTGGAAAACCCAAACATAAATTCGGAGATGAGCCCTAGACTATTTGAGAGATTAATCTCACTGCCAACATAGCAAAACAAGACAAGACTGGCAGCCAAAACAGGGAGCGGGAGGGATTTCTGAACGCCCGCGTGTTCGTCTGAGTGAACCGGAGGTGGCTGCGACAAATGAGCGCTCTGCAGAACATAAACTGAAAGAAGAGCATAGGTGACAACCAAGGCAACCGCCGGTAAGCGCCAGGCGATAGTCCCATCCGTCAATCCAGGAAGGCGCAGATACTGGCTGGTTGTGAAGGGAAACAAGACAGCGCCGGCGGTGAATCCCATGTTCAAAAGATTCAAACCAAAGGATGGATGACTGCTCACCAATGCGGCGGTGTTGTTGAGAATGCCATTGGTGCCAATTCCAAAACCTAAAAAGCAGATCCCCGCCATCCGAGCAGCAATCAAAACGTATTCGGGAGCATTCAAAGCTTTAAGCAACGGAAGGGTTGTCCAGTCTGCAAAATAGTAAAGAACAACTCCAGCACCCAAAAACCAAAGACTCCGCGCAACCCAAATGCGATAACTTTCGCCTCCACAGCGCCGGCCTGCAAATCGACTGCCAATAAAAGAAAAGCCCCCTTGGAGCATCATGGCAACCCCAAAAAGTGCTGGCGACCAAGCAAAATCCCTCAGCAGAAGGTCTAAGCAGCTTCCCGGATAAGCTAACAAACCACCCGTGAGAAGAAATGCAAAAAAATGAGGGAAAAGTGTTCGGTTCATTGCTCAGCTCCGTTCAAGCAATGAGCATAACCCCGGAACTTCTTGCTGCACAAGGCCAGACTCGATATGCTCCGGATCATTTTTGCACTGAGGGAATCTTCACCATGAGCAACAACGCCCTGTCCAAAAGATCCGAAATCGATCCATCCCAGACCTGGGATTTAAGCAAACTCTTTGTTGACTTTGCCGACTGGAAGCGAGCTCTTGAATCTTTACCCAGCGACGACGAACTTGCTCATGATCTCATTCAACGCTTCAAAGGCCGGCTTGCCGAGGGCGGACCTTCGCTCATTCATGAAGCTTTGCACGCGCGCAATGCGTTGATCCGCAAACTAGAGAATCTGCAAGTTTATGCGGGCCTCAGAAACTCGGAGGATGTAGGCGATTCTCTGTCGAGCGAAGCCTCGGCCAAGGTTTATCAAATCTATGCCTCGCTAATGGCAAAATGGTCTTTTCTCAACCCAGAGCTGCTGACAATTCCAGAGCTCTCGGCTTGGATCAAAAAGCCGCCGCTCAATGATTTTGAATACGAGCTCAATGAGCTCATTCGCTCGCAAAAGCATGTCTTAAGTGAAAAAGAAGAAAGCCTGTTGACCCAACTCTCGACTCCACTTGGGCAGTTTTCAGAAATTCACTCCAAGTGGAACAACGTTGACCTCAAGTTCGGCAAAGCAAAAGACAGCAAAGGCCAAGACCACCTTGTCTCAAACGGGCGTTTCTCACAATTGCTTGCATCACCCGATCGCACCCTGCGGAAAAACACGTTTGAGTCTTTATACTCAGAGATCTCGAAGTCGCGTCACCACATTGCTAGCAACTTTTTCGGTCGACTCCTGACAGGCTCAACACTTGCAAAAATTCGCGGTTTTTCTGGATTTCTGGAATCTCAACTTTTTCCCGACGATGTTCCTGTTGAGGTGTACAACAATCTCATCACAACTGTCCGTGCGAATCTTAAAGTGCTGCACCGCAGCCTAAGGTTGCGCAAAAACGTTCTCGGCCTTGATCAAGTTTTTCTTTATGACCGCTATGTTTCCTTGGCGGGCGATGGTCAAGAAAGCAAAATTAGTTTTCACGAGGCTTGCGAATTGATTCTCAAGAGCGTTGCCCCTCTTGGTGAAGAGTATGTTGCAGCAGCGCGCAAAGGCCTCAGCGAGGAACGCTGGGTGGATTGGGCCGAAAACGAAGGTAAGCGCTCAGGCGCTTTCTCGTGGGGAACATTCGACTCGAATCCAGTCATGCTTCTGACTTGGACCGGAAGTCTCAACGACCTTTTTACGCTTGCTCATGAGCTTGGGCATTCTATGCACAGCTGGCTTTCCAACCGCAGCCAGCCTTATCACCTCGCAGGCTACACAATTTTTGTCGCCGAAGTGGCTAGCACTTTGAATGAAGTTCTTCTCTCAGACTACATTCTCAGCCACATGCCCGAAAGCAAACTTGCACGCGATGTGCTTTCTCACTGGCTACAAGGTTTCGAAGGAACAGTGTTGCGGCAAACTTTGTTCGCCACGTTCGAGCGTGATGCCAGCCGCCGCGTTGATGCTGGTGAGGCACTCACGGCCGAAGGATTTGACGAGCTTTATGTGAATCTGAATAAAGAGTGGTACGGCGCAGAAAGTGGTTTCGACCCTGCAAATGCACATGAATGGATGCGGATACCGCATTTCTATTCCACCTTCTATGTCTACAAATATGCAACAAGCTATTGTGCATCGCTGTCGCTCTTTGAAGAACTCAAGCGCCCCGCTCAGGAAGAAACAGCGCGACATCGAATTTTGGGTCTGCTGAAAGCCGGTGGTTCGAAGTCACCCATCAACATTCTCCTCGATGCGGGTGTCGATTTCCGGACCTCTGCCCCTGTAGAAAATGCGTTTCTCGCCTACGAACGTTTTGTTGAACGCGCGGAATCTGCCTTCCTGAAACGCTGACAGCTGTATTAAATTGGTGGATGGCAAAGAGTGCCCTCGCCAGGAGGCCTGACTCTCGCACAAGATTTGCAGCGCAGGCTCAGCTCGCTCTACCATCGCTTTCACCTTGAGCGGTTTTTTCTGCACCTCATGCTGCTTTTTTCATTTCTCACAGGTGCGGTTTTGGGAACTTTCGGCTATCTTCGGGTGGGCTTTCAAGTTCTATCAGGCCCGCTTTTTATCCTTGTTGTCTTGGCCTGCCTCGAGCTTGCCAACTGGAAGAAAAGGACATCCGTCCATGGACACGAGCTACAAAATCCGCGTTGATCAGAGTGCAGAATTCTTAAAAAAGTGGAACACAAACGCACCCGATTTGTGTCTTGTGTTGGGTTCAGGATTGGGCAACGCCATTCCCGGAATCGATTCAATGCCTGCACTAAAATTTTCCGAGATCCCAGGCTTTCGCAGCAGCGAAGTGGTTGGGCATGCAAGTGAACTCAGGGTGGGTGATGTCAACGCGACTCACCCTGCAACTGGCAAGTCGATCACTCGGAAAATCGCATTTCTGCGCGGCCGCAATCATGCCTATGAGGGTTTTACTGCCGGCGATGTAGTGCACAATGTGCGCGCCATGATTGCCTGGGGAGTGAAGGGAATCATCCTCACCAATGCTGCTGGCTGCCTCGAGACCAGCTGGAATCTGGGTGATTTTATGCTCATCGAAGACCACATCAACCTCTCGGGTCTGAATCCGCTCTCGGGTCTCCCTGGAAATGGTTTTGGCCAGCGTTTCTGCGACATGACCCAATGCTATGATCCCGCTTGGGGAAAAGTCTTTCTCGAAAGCGCTGCTGCACTCGGGGTCAATCTCCATCGCGGAACCTACGCCGGAGTGCTCGGGCCTTCCTACGAGACTCCCGCTGAAATTCGCATGCTCCGGACTCTTGGGGCGCAGGCCGTTGGAATGAGCACTGTCCTTGAGGCTATCGCTGCGCGACAAATGGGTGCCCGCGTTGTTGGTCTCAGCTGCATGACCAATTACGGCGCAGGTCTGCTTGGTGCAGAGACTCGGCTCGATCATTCCGATGTTGTTCACATGGGCGCGTCTGTGGCAAAAACAATGGCAGAGCTTGTTTTAGGAACGGCTCTTGGGTTGGCATTTGCCCACTCATCTGAGCATTAAATTGGAATCGAAGTTCTGCATTGAGGGGCACTCATGAAAATCCAAGTGGGCAACAAACTGTGCGACGTCAAGGTGCTTTTCTCTGAGCAACAAATCGGAACAAGAATAGCTGAGATCGCCGCAGACATTAACTCCACGCCCCCAGCCGATGGCTCTGCTTTGGTCGTTTTGGTTGTTTTACACGGTGCCCTTTTATTTGCCGCCGATCTCATTCGCCACCTCAACCTCGCAACCGAAATTGAATCGGTGCGAATTCGCAGCTACCACGGCACTCAATCCACCGGCAAAATCGAACTTCTCTCGCAGCTCCCTGAAAGGCTCAAAGGACGCCACGTGCTGGTTGTCGAGGACATTATTGACAGCGGCCGAAGCATCGCTTTTCTCAAAGACAAACTAAATACACTTGGAGTCGCCTCGCTGCGCATTGCAGCATTGCTCGACAAGCCTGAAGCTCACGAAGAATCCATCCAAGCCGACTATGTCGGATTCAAAATCGGCCGCAACTTCGTGATCGGTTATGGGTTGGATCTGGATGGCCATTATCGCAATCTTCCCTACGTTGCAGAAGTGATTCAATAATGTCGCAGCCAGCAAGAGCATCAGCATCTCGTTTTGCTTTGGCAAAATTTTATCTTGCAGCCCGCAAGTTGCCTCAGATCGTCGTGCCATGCATTTGCTCGCTTTTCTCAATATTTTTCACGGCCAGACCCGCATGCGCATTTGAATTTGGCACCGGCGGCGGCTTTATCAGCCAAGGGGACGATCGCATTCTTCCTGCGGTCGCAGGCTGGCTGCAATTCAACAGCAACATTCTTATATCCGGCGCTGCGGTCGGTGAAAAAAATTCCGACTTCTCTCAACAAACAGCTCTTCTGCATCTGAGTTATTCCTCCACCCTGGAAAACTCAAAATCACTGCGCGCAAATCTTGGAGTTGGCGAGTTCATAAACCGCACACGCATTCTAAAATTTGATTCTGATGGAAATTCCTCAAGCAAAATTAGCAATGCAACTGGTCTTGCGCTTGGCTTGCATTGGACGCCTGCACTCAACAACCATCTGCGGTTCCGAGCGGCCTGGGATGCTTTATATATACCCCCTGGAATCAGTGTCCTTTATTTAACATTCGGACACCTTCAATCGGTGACGGCTGGCTTGGGTTGGGAGTTTTGAATGAACAGATTCCCGCAGCTTTCCGTGCCGATCATTTTATTGCAGATCATTGCAACGTCGACTCTCGCACTTACCATTGCGCCTGCGCAGGCATTTGCATTTCGTTTGGGACTAGCAAGTGGTGCTATTGGGGTTGGCACAGGACAATCCAATGCGGCCGATTTCGCCTCTCCGGTGAATCTCAAAGGTCACGCACAGTTTGCCAGCCTTGACCTCAGTTTCGCAGCAACTCAACTGCTGCTTGGAAAGGTGTTTACATTCAACTCAGGTGCCTATGTCATTCCTGCGCTTGGATTCATTGTTGATGGCAATGGCTCGGGGCCTGGTGTGGGAACGAGCTTCGGATTTAACTTCTTTTGCTGGGGCCTCTGTCCCTATGTCGAGATGCAACATCTCCTGGGAGTTGGGCCCCGACGGCATTTAGCGAGCGGTTATGCAGTTCGACTTGGAATCGACTACAACAGTCAGTCGAAATAGTTATTCACAGCTGCAAGCTCGACCAGCAAAGGAAGATATTTTTCCATCACCAGTCGTTCAATTGTTCCCAACTGGGCAGTCAAGGGCGACAACTCGCTTGCAAGATTTGCATTTGTTGCTGATGCAAGCTTAATAAGTTTACGCAAATTCTCTGGAGTCACCCCAACATTCGCAGCGGCCGTATCCAGATTAATTCGCGTCAACGCAAATTTCTTATAGGTAAACACAATCGGTTCAACATCTGTAATAGTTGTTCCGGTTGCCTCAATGGCAGATTTAATTGTTTGGTTGTCTTTTTCTAAACGCGCTTGGAAAGCAGAATAATCCACGTAAATCCTGTCTGCTTTATCAACCTGCGCTTGATTAAATTTGCTTCCAACATTTGCCTTCACATAACTATTGACTTGATCTTTCTTCGGAATCAACCCGCGTGAATGACACGACAAGCAACTGAGCGGTTGGATAACAATCTGCGCACCTACTTCATTTGTTGCAAACACAGCACTCTGATTCTTAAACGCTTCAACGCTCGGGACCTTAAAATCTGTAATAAAGGCATTGGTGGCGACTGTCGCAAAACCCTGGAGTCCATTTGGCCGTAGGAATTGATACTCAAAACCATGAAAATTGAAGGCTCTATCGGCATCGCGAATATTGGCAAAACCATTCTTCGCGGAATCGCAAGGAAGCGGCTCAAACAAAGTTCCATCGCCACGCAAGAGGCCAACCTTTGCGGCGGTTTTTGGAATAAAATTCGTATTTGTCGAATCGAATTCCCAATACTTCAAATAGGTCTTCTGATCGACGGCAGAGAGGAAGTTAAATTCAGCAACAGTCTTTATAGTTGGACGGAATTGATCGAAGTTGATGGGCGAATCAAGCCAATAGCGGGTTGCCCAATCGGTGATCGGGAGAAGAAATCGATTTCCAGACTTGAGAAATTTAAACAGTTTATTTGGGTCTTCAAACATATCGATGCACTCGTAGCCCAAGGTTCCAGGTGTTTTCGCATCACCTGGCTCACTTGGAAACAAAATCGGACCAAATGGATAATTCAAAGCATCTTGATATTTATCTTCTGCGGTAGGTAGAAATTCGTAAGAGCGCCACAGTGCCTTATCAGAAAATTGTTGGGTTTCGATCCGCTCAAGAATGCGATGATTCTGACTTACTCCTGAGTCGGTAAAACCAGAACGTATGATGATGGGC
>Ga0214923_10004604_pt1 | contig 16549 bp, 22 predicted proteins | sample LL1510_MetaG_FD_177993 | JGI IMG/M metagenome (GOLD analysis project Ga0214923, IMG submission 177993) | Freshwater microbial communities from Lake Lanier, Atlanta, Georgia, United States - LL-1510 | ecosystem: Environmental > Aquatic > Freshwater > Lake | place: USA: Georgia | collected...
ATTAGAGCCTTCTTTTATAAAAACATTACTATTTGATCCATTAGAACTAGATAATCTAATTCCGGCACCAAATGGAACTGAAATTGATGATAAAGAATAAGTTACGGCTTCAGCACTAGTTTTAAAGGTAATGGTTCTATTATCTGAATCTGATTCTAGTTCAATACCATTACCTGCCACAAGTGTAATGGATCCTGTGGGACCATCTGGATCTATCACAGAATCACCAGTAAGAGTACCAGATCCAGACTCAGATAAAGATATTTGAGAGAGGATGTTTCCATCTATTTTTGATGGATTTAATAGTCCATCAACATGATCAGATAAATTTATTTTTTGTGCGTGACCATCCAATCTCTGACCATCATGAACATGACCGTATGCTTCTCCACCATCCGCAGCCTCTCCATTAACAGATTGATAGAGTGAATTTAAAAAATTTGCAGAAACAATTGTTTCTCCAGATTTAAAAACAGTTAACTTACTCTTATTAGTGGTGGCCATAAATAATCTCCTAGTTCTTAAATTTTCTTTTAAGTTTATCACTTAATTTAAATTTAATAGACTTGTAAGGAACTAGGGTCATTGGTTCTAATGTTTTTGGATTTCTAACAGGCCTTGAAGAATGTTCATATAAAAAAAATTTACCAAATCCCACAATTGAGACTTCCTCTCCTTCTAAAAGAGAATCTTTAATATAATCAAAAATTTCTTCTATAATTTTAGAGCTCTCTTTTGCTGTCAAGAGATTTGATTCTGTTATTTTTTTTGCAATATCTTTTTTATTAATCATATTATCCCCACATACACACACGCGCATGTGTGCGCGTGTGTGTACTCTTTTGTTATTCCTCCTTGGACCGTTCTGCGTCAGAAAGAATTTTTTTTGCTTTTAATGAATTTTTAAAATCTTTACTTAATTGATCTTTATTTGCTTCATAGTAATCAACTATTCTTTCTACTTCTTCAGTGTCCATGTCTTCCATGTCAAGACCAAAATTTTCATAAATTTGTTCTAACTTTTTTTTAATTTCATCTGTTGTTTCTTGGTCTGACATTCTTGATCCAAATTATATTTTATTATTATTCTTTAATATAGAAGTACATACTTTTATCATTTCATCTTTTGGTAAATTTAATTTAAAACTATTAATACAATAACAACACCAGACAACATTGCCTTTAATGTAACCAAGTTTTGGATCTATACAATCTAAAGTCATTTTATATTCATCATGAACTTTAGCAGAACCGCTCTTGATTACATGAAGCGGAAGGCCGGAATAATAACAATTGCCGGATTGACTTTCATACAAGTTTATAAGATAGTCTCTATCTATTTCAAAAGAAACTCCTCTTTTTTTTGCTCTCTTTTTTGCATTAGAAAGTGCTTTTCCAAACATTAAATTTGGATATTTTTTACACCTAAGTTTCCAGCTTTCTTTCATTATCATTCTGCAGGTTTGTTAAATACATTTACCATTACTTTAACACCAGCCTTAGCACCGGCGGCTTTAGCAATAGTTCTTAGAGAAGATGCTATTCTACCTTCTTTGCCTATAACTTTACCTACATCATCTTTAGAAACTTTAATCTGGTAAAGTTTTCCGGGGCTTTTAGATGGAGTCTCCTCAACTACTACTCCAGCGACGTCATCAACGATAGATGACACCATAACTCTCAATAACTCTACAATATGATCTTGTGACATTTCAGTTCTCCTTTATCTCAATAAGTTTTGTAGTTTTTTCATGATTTCTTTTAGGCACAATAATTTCCAAAAGACCATTTTTCATGGAAGCTTTTGACATATTTGTATCAAACATTTGATGTAAAACAAATTTTGTTTTAAAATTTCTTCTAGCTATACCTCTAACAATAACACCATAACTAACAGCTGGTAACGCTTTTCTTTCAGTAAACTCTGAATTATCATCAGTTTCTACTTCATGTTCTATTTCTTGTTTTTCAGAAAAAGAAGAGACTGTTATCTCATTATCTTTTACTGATACTTTAATATCAGAAGCAGAATATCCGGCTAGAGCGAAGGCCATATGAAGACCTTCTTCATCACACCACTGATCATATCTTGGGAATTTATTGGTAGTCGAAGCTTTTTTGTTTTGAGATAAATCTCTAAAAAATTCTTCATCATTCCAAATTAAATCATACATTCTTCCTGGAATTGAAACTCTTATTACAGTCTCCTTACTCATTGTTACTTTCTCCATTTTGAATTACAGTGGTATAATAATTACCTAAAGCATCAAAAGCTGTTACCAAATTATATATAGTCCAACTAAATAAACTTGATAAAAGCCCCAAAGTTAACATATTTGACCCTACTAAGTAGCCGTATCCCATACCGACCCAAAAACCAAAACACATTGGACAATGTATCCAGTAACCTATTGTGGAATGATATTTTGTTACCAATTCTCTTAAGGGTCTAAAAATTTCGCTATGAACAATGATGCAAGTTATTGCAACACAACTTAGTACATTTACCAACATTTAATATCCTTTGTATTCTTGGATACATAGTTTATACTATATTTTTTTTTGATAATCAAAACTTTTTTAAAAAATTCCAAATAATTTTGTATATCTTTTGCCCGCGGGGCGGGCCTTGGCAGGCTTTATGCCTGCAAAACTCCAGCGTATGCCGATAAAAAAGTAATTATCAATGATGAAAACATTAATATGTACTGAATAATATTTTTTCCTAGCTCTAAGTCTGTACAAATTTTAAAAGTTAAAGATGCGCTAGAGAATAATGTTGCAAAAGTTGCAAGCAATACTTTTATAAAAATAAAAGAATATTTATCTTTATTATTTAATAATATTAATTTTTCTGGTGATGTCATCTTAGTATCCAAAAGCAGAAATGGTATGTTTAAACGGATTACCTGAAATCGAAGAAACTAAATTCAACATTTCATCTGCCATCCAAGCAATCTCTCTCTGTGCGTCTGGCTTTCCTCTGAGGGAAAGGAAATGGTGAAAAGATCTCCAATTAAACATTACATCCATTGTGATTTGATTGCCATATGGTAAATAAAATCTAGCAGATTCTTTAGCTCTTTTTCTAGAAACTCCAGATTGAACTAATCTTTCTAGAGTTCTATGATACTCTTCCAGGCAAACTTCCATGTAGGCTGTATATCTTGTAACTTCTTCTTCTGGCCAATCTTGTGGAATATAAAATTTATCATCTTTAAGTTCTTTATATCTTGCGGATTCCGCATTAATAGAAACTCCAATTCTATGTTTTAGAAATTGAATATGAGTAGCTACATCCGAAGTTATCAAAAAATGTAAAGAACTTTTTTCAAAAACAGTATGGTGTCCAGCTTCAGCTAGCATTTTTAAAAGTTTATCAATTCTTCCTTTTTTTTCTTCTGATAAGTCTCTACTAGTAGAAGTCCATGCTGACATAGCATGTGTTTCATCTGAGCCATAATATCCAATTAATTCAACAGTATTATTTCCACCTGACATTCTCACTCCTTTCTGCAAATAACTGTTAACATCTTATCTAAGTTAAAAGTTTCTAGGGCAAGTTCTCTTACCTGCTCTACCGTTACTGCCTCAACCTGCTTAATATAATCACCCATACTAAGCTCGCCAAAGAGAGATTGCTTGACGGCCCAATTGCCAAGACTAAAGCTGGATTCATTGGCTGCATAAAAACTAGAACGCATTTTGTTTTTTGCTCTCTGTAACTCTTCCTCTGTAACATTCAAGGTGGCCATTTTGATCAACTCTTCTTTAGTAACAGAAAGAGCTTCCTCTACATTTTTATCTCTAGTTGAGAAATCAATGACATAAACCCCACCTCCCTGCCAGGAAGCGGATCCAGAGGAAATACCATAGACTAGACCTCTTTTCTCTCTAATCTCTGTAAAAAGTCTAGCATCCATTCCACCAGAAAGAATGGTATCCATTACAGAAGTAATAGAATCTTTCACTCCCGGAGTGGTGGTAATCGGAACACCCATATAAACATAAGTATGTTCGATTCCGGCTCGAGTAATCTCTAGGAGTTTAGAGTTTTTATAATTTGTTTTTTCATAAGATTTTCTTCCAGCTAGTCTACCAGAGGCTCTTCCAAAGTGTTTGGTCATTAATTTTTTAGCCTCTCCTTTTGTCATATTTGAACATAGAGAAACTACTGCACTTTCCCTTTTACAGAATCTTTGATGAAAATCAGCAACTTCATCTCTTGTAAATTTAGAGATAGATTCTTGAGTTCCAATTACTGGGGTGGCCAGATAATTGGAAAAGAAATTCTCCGAAAAATTCTTCCAGATATAACTTTCTGGTGAATCATTTCTAGAGACTTCTTCTTCTTTTACAACTTCTTTTTCCTTTAAAAACTCTTCCTCTGGAAAAGTAGAATGAAAAACCATATCAGAAAGGATTTCCATACATGATTCTAGATTTTCAATTGGAGCAGTAATATAATACTGCACCATTTCATGGCTAGTAAAAGCATTTACATTACCACCTAGAAAAGCAATCTCTTTATTAAGAGTCTCCCAATTTCTTTTTTCTGTACCTTTAAAAATACAATGCTCTAACATGTGAGCAATTCCAGAGTTATATTTCTTGCCTTCTGATCTTGAACCTGCATCAAAAGCAACAATAATAGTGGATAGACGACTGTGTGTTTTACTAAAATTATGAATCACTAGATCTCCTTATAGACAAAGAGGGAGGTGGAAAATTCCACCTCCCTCTTTATATTTTACTTGATTATCACTTCTTTTTCTGCTCAATTACTACTTTCTTTCCATAGGGAAATTCTACTCCCCTATCCTGCTCACAGACAGCCCATAGCATCCGAGTCTTAGGCTTTGGAGGAAATGGTGCGTAACCATCTGTAAAAATGACTAGACCATCATAGTTTAGATTGTCTGCCATTTCGATTACTGGAGCAAAGTTAGTACCTCCACGTCCCACAATGTCGATCTTCCCGGCCCGCTTTGAAAAAGCCTTAGGCTCTCCATGAATAATGTAGTCAAATTGGATAAAGTCACATTCTACATGGTCAATCATGCCATTTAGTTCTGTAGCAAAATATTCCAATTGCTGATTAGAAATAGAACCAGAGGTATCGAAAGCTACAAGAAGGCGACTGGTATAGTCACGCTTAGAACCGGGAGACTGGAACCCATAACGACGATTAGGACGCATACGAGTATTTAGCCTACCCATTAGTACCAGCTTATTGATAAACCAACGGACCTCCTTCTTCCAATTGACTACAGGCTTATTGGCTGCAATAATCTGCTGAGCTAGCTTTCCGTCGATAGATCCCCAACCCTTCTTTTCCTGCTCCTTAATAGCCTTATCTGCGATATTGCGAATCTTCTCTTCGACAATATCATCGTCAAATTCATCCCAAAGAGAGTGATCATCTACTGTATCACCCAAACCTTCGGCAAATTCTCCGACTTCCTTATTCTGCTTCTCAGCTTCCTTCTTTAGCTTCTCGTAGTAGAATTCTGAGGACTGATTATCTTCAAGATTGAAAGCCTTAGGATAGATAGCTCCTTCTGGGAGACCTTCGATATGACAATTAATAGCCATATCTGCGGCAATATTATAACCCTTTGGATTATAAGCAAAATGCTTGGCACGAGTTAGATGGTGAAGTAGAATATGCAAAGCCTCATGCTTTAGCACTCCACGAAGCTCTGTTGGAGAGAGCTTGTTTACAAATTCTGGATTGTAGTAAAGCGCCAGGTCTACACGACGAATTACTCCGACCGCCATAGTGGGCATATCCTTTCTCTCAATCTTATTCAGATGAAGGAATACCTCTCCATAGAGCGGCTGAAAAGTAATCAACTTACTGATACCAGATTCTAGCTTATTACGCGTTGCACGATCCATTTTATCTCCCTATTATAAAATTTATATCTTTGTAAGATATATATAAATAAAATGAGGCACCAGTTAACCCTGTGCCTCCCCGTGGGTCACGGTAGCACCCGTGAACTTATTTGGTTATTTAATCACTGAGAGAGGTAAATCTTGCGAAGATGCTCACGGAACTTCTCATCAGACTGCCAATCCATGACAATCTTCTTGCTCTTCTCTCCGCCGAGTAGTGCGACCCAAGACTGGGAAGCTACATCATTAGGGAGCATCATAAAGAACTCACGGAGATTATCTCTCTGCTTGTCCTTCATCTTGGTTAGAGAGCGATTATTTACCTCTGCAACGACGGAGCGAGCTAGTGCAGCGATAACCTCAATATCATTACAAGAAGATTCTACCTTTGACTTGACCTTCTCCAGAGAATCGAGTACGTCATCTGGACGAAGTAGTGAGAATTCATTAATAATGAACTTCTGGAACATTACCGAAATCTCACGACCGAGCCAACCCTTAGCAATCTGTGTTAGCATACCATCATCCCTCTCCTCTAGCTTCATGGCAATCAGAGAGTCAGAGAAAGCCTGCCATGAACGTCTGGAGGGATAGACCTTACCAGCTTCCAGATTACCTACTGGTGGATCGAGAAGATTCTGGTTACGATCAACAAACTCCACCACAGCAGGGTGAATATTCTGATTCCTAGCCCAAGAAACCCACTCCGCTACCGAAGGATCAAAGTCGATATGAAACCAGCGGTCGTGAAGGGCGGGGTCAAGCTCGACTACATCGTAGTCAGAATCAGAGTTAACCGCAGCGACAACGCGCCAGCCATCGGGGAGCTTTTCTCCATCCAAGCGACGGTCAAGACAAATCTCGAAAACCGCCTGTAGTACATCCTTAGACGCGCGATTAAGCTCGTCAAAGAACAGAATACCCTTGCTGTTCGGGTCACGAGGCCACCACTCCTGCTTTAGAAAGCGAGTGATACCAGCCACAGTATCGACCTGAGGCATACCCTTGATATCGCCTACCTCACACTGGGAGAGGCGAACGTCCCAAAACCCGTAAGTCTCTCCTGTTTCCTGGGTAAGCTCCTTAGCCACCTGCCTTACTACCGTAGACTTACCAACGCCATGCTTAGCGTGAAGCATGATGGACTTATCATTAGGCATGGTCTTAAGGGTTTCCTTAGTCTGAACGATATTCATGATTACAACCTCTTTTGTTTAGTCTATCAATTCCAGCGGGAGGAGAATTCCTCCACGCCGTAAGTATAAGGTGGAGAAATTTTGGATCACATTTTTTCAGTTTCGTTTGAAATCTGAGATAATTTGCTGCTTAGCTCTCCAAGTTTGGACCTAAAAGTCTGAAGTGTACCTACCAGCTCTGAACCACCTGCTTGCCCGGTTAATCCAAAAGAATTTAGGACTCCCTGAACCTGCTCTGGAGAAATATTCATATCTCCAAAACTAGAAGAAACACCTTCTGTAATTTCAAGAACTTTTAAAAGTTTTTCATCTAGCTCAGAAATTTTAGATTCAAAATGAACAAATCTATTTTCTATAGAATCCATTTTTTGATTCATTAATTTTAATTGAGCAATTAAATCCAAAAAAACTTCATAAGTATTATATTCCATAGTTACTCCTTAATTTTTTCAACACCAAGGCCTACAACCTTGATGTCATATTTGGTTGGTTGAAAATGTTTATCAGAAGATGTTTTTTCTTCTGGATCATCTACTCTATGTACAATTATTTTTTTTATTTTATTTTCTTTTAAATTTGAATTTTTTACATCTAAATCATTAATTGGAATTGGATCTAAATTAGATTTTTCAAATAAAATTTTTATTTTTTTTTCTATTTTATTTAATTCTTCAGAAATTAAAGATACAGAATTTTTTAATTCTGTTATTGATTTAAATATTGATTCTTTTTCTTCAGTCATTTTTTAGTTCCAAAAGCATGTGACTCGTCCATTCCGGCAGAGGTAATTCTGATTAGTTTGGCATTTAATCTGTATTCTTCTAGGTTTTTAGCATTAAGATAAGTCATAGAAGAAACTAAACCTCCTCGGAATTCTTGCAAAGTTTCTGCAACAGGTCCCGTACTCTCAATTAAAGTGGAAACACCTTCTGCACAAGTTCCGGGTTTTAAACCCCCTCTTTTGTCAGATTGAACTTCCTTAGAATTTCCACACCAAACATATTTTTCGTTTCTTCTTACGCAAATTACATTATTATCTACTTCAGCACAATAAACATATCCATCATAATTTTCTTTAGAAACATTGTTATATGTTACATAAGTTTCTAAATTAGAACTTTCTATATTTACTTGTAGCAAGTTATAATTTCTTTTAATTTTTTTACCATTTATATCATAAAATTCAATTTTATGGATTGATCCATTTCTTCCGGTTTTTATTGAAAGCTCCGAAAGATCATCAGCAAGTTTTCTTGATGTAGTGGAAATAACACTTTTAATACTATTATTGTTTCCAAGTAACATGGATTCTATAATAATATTTAATTGATTTTTAGATAAAGATTTAAACTCTTTTTCTATATATTTATCTTTTGCTTTTCCAAATTTAGAAAGATAATTATAGAGATTTTTATTATAAGATCTTAATTCATAAATTATTTCTTTAGATGCAGAAATTTTAGATTTTATTGAACTTTTAATTCCAGAATTAGATAAAATTTCTTGATATCTTAAGAGTAAATTATGATTTTGATCTGAAATAGAAACAACATTAGAAGTATATATTTTCTTTTGTTTATATTGATATGCACAACCCTTTGCAAGCCAGAACCCATAAAAATCCAACCATTCATTCATATTGAATGAAATATTTGAATTTGGAATATTAAAGCTATCGGCTGTGGTACCAGACCAATTTCCAGATAATCTGTAATTATAATCTCTATGAATATTGAAATCAGAATATGCTTCATCAGCTCTGATTAATTTATAATCAGTAGCTTTATGATCATTCTTTTTTCCAATATAAAGATTATGATTTGGAGTTACAAGTAAATCAATATCTTTAGTATTTACTCTATACATTTTTCCAGAATATTTATATTTAAATAACTTTATTGGTTTATTATATTCTATATTTTTTGTTTCTTTATTTAAAGAAGCAATTAAATTATCACTAGTAAGTGATTTAAATTTAATCCAACCATTATCAGTAAGAACTTCTGTATCAGAAGAATAGCACGCCATACCTCGATAAACTTTATAACCCTCAACAGCTTCCCCTGGAGCTTCCTCCGACCCAGCTAGAATTCTGCCTACCATTATTGCATCAGCTCCCGCTGCAATACTTTTAGCAAAATCTCCAGGATATCTAATTCCGCCATCTGCAATTAAAGATGGTGAATTTAAACTTTTCCATCTAGCAGAATCTAAAATTGTAGAAAGAGTTGGTACTCCAATTCCAGTTTGAATTCTTGTTTTACAGATGCTGTTATGAACTACAATGTTATTAATATTATATGAATGATCATCTTTAACAGTAAGATCATAAACCTTACCTTTATATTGTTTGTATTCTTTAGATTTTATTTCTGTTAATTTGAATTTCATTTAATACCTCATTATTTTTTGTAGTTCTAATTTTAATTTGATAAAAAAGTATATCTAATCCAACTCTACTAAGAAATGTTGATCCATATCAAGATGATCTGCTTCAACCCAAAAAGCATAATTATGAATATTATCTTCTGTAATTAATGTTGCATCAGATTTTTTAACAACATAAAATTCATGATTTTTAGTACATTCTATTTCATTGATAGAGACAATTTCTTCATCTCTATTAAATTCCATAGTATGGACTACTTCCTTCCAGGAGCCTGTATGAGTTCTGACGAGATCGCCAATTATAATTGATTCTATTGGTTTTGGGCCATTATTTGTAATGACCATTGTCCCTGGGACAAAACATCCTCCACCAATTCCGCCTCTAATTGCATTAGCCCCAGCTTTAGCTAGAAAATCATAGCCTTCTCCTGTAGCAATATTTCCGGCGATGATATTAATTTTCTCTCCATAAGAAGATCTAACTCTATCTATCATTTCCTTCATATAAGAAGAAAAGCCATTTGCTACGTCTATAGCAAGTGTAGTAAACCTTTCTCTTCCGGAGATATCTATAATAGTTTGAAGTCTTTCAAACTCAGACTCTCCTACTCCAATGGCAGCACCAACCGTTCCAAAAGTATTGGTCAATACTTGATCTTCTGATATAGATTTCTCCATATGATTAAAGATCATATTAAGCATGATCCCTTGTTCTTTTGGAGACATAAATCTATGAATCAGACCCATACCGCCAGCTTTTGACATAGCCAAAGCCATGTTATACTCTGTAACAGTATCCATTGGAGAAGAAATAATTGGCAAGTCCAATGTAATAGATCCAACTTTTGTTTTTGTAATAGGTTCTGATCTGCTTTTAATTTCAGAATAAGTTGGAACGATCATAATATCATCAAAAGAAAAATAAGTTGGAATATTTGAAAAATCTTTCATTTCAGCTCCTAATCTAGCAGGCCTAGACTATAATCATTCTCTACAGATTTGGCAAATGTTTCTGTTTTCATGCTGCTTGCATCATAAATGCAAAATCTATCATACCAGTAATGAGACATTTCATGAATAATTAGACTATTAGATCCTTCTGGTAAAATCATAAAAGAAATAACGGAATTTCTATAAGTACCAATAGTTGGATCATATACTCCATATAAGGTATCTAAAGTTTCGTTGTTAATGGTTTTCCATGATCCAAATCTTTCATTATTATTAAGTGTTTGCCCATCAAGCTGGACAAAGTGGACATTTAAATCGTCTTTGCAATCTATAGGAGTAATTCCTAATTTATGAATTTTATTTATTGAATATCTATAACTTTCTTTTAAAAGAAAATTTAATTTTTCTTTTTTATATGGAATATTTGAAATATTATCCTCATAAGAATAATCATATTCTATACTATAATTTTCAATAATTAGATTATCTTGGTAAGCTTCTAAAAGGGAAAGCCCCGATAAATATCGGGGCCTCCAAAGACTGCTAGAAGCCCAAGCAAGACTAGTTAGCAGTATTCTTAGCAACATCTTCTCTGTTTACTCTATAAGTAGCAAGAATCTCTACTTGCAGATTAGGATGCCCTGCAAGCAGCTTGACATGCTCCATTGGAACTTTTCGATGTTCATAGACTACTTTAGTATCTTTGTTGATAACTCTAATGTTACAAACTTCAATATTATCCATGTTATACTCCTTCTCTATCAAGACGGCGTTGAATATCTTTGACAATCCAAGGATGGTTTGCCGCTGCTGGCAAGATCCAGGGAAGATTTTTAACTGAAAGACTAAGACTCAATTCTCTAAGAATGTGCCTATCATTTAGGCACGCAAACAACATAGCCAAATTTTCTAATTTTTCCAATTTTTCTTTAATTTTTATTAAATCCTTTTCTTTACCAAGAGGTAGGTACTTGTATTGTGACTGCATTCCTTGCATAACCTTGGTAATCCCGCTAACTACAGACCTTCTAAGAGAGATTGGTGCAGAAGCAGCTATTTTTTTAATATAGCTTTCACAAATTACTTCATTATCAAAAGCTTTATTTAGAATATTAATTTTAAGTTCTGTAGCACCTTCGGATTTTTTAACATTAGAAAGTAAAAATTCAAAAAGTTCTTCATCCTTAGAATTTAGAGATCCCAAATCAATCCAACAATTAATAATTGATTGTGGTCTATTTAATTCTACTAGTCTAAGAATTTCTTTTTTATAGTCAAAATTAGAATAAATAACAGGAACAATAATCCTTCTCATTCTATCTGAATCAGTATCTTCAAGATTTAAAAGTATGGATTCAATTTGAATTAATTTTTGAGTACTAAATTCAATAGAAAATAAAGGTGAAATATCATATGAATGAGAAGAGATACAATTAATTAAAATTCTAATCAGCTCTTCTCTTTGTTGAGGAAGATCATTCCAGATTGCTTCAATATTTTTTTCGTTAAAAAGCCAAGTATATTTGCTATCCTTAGAACAGTTGAACCAAGAATTTGACATAAAATTAAAAATATTTTTAATTGCAAGATTAATTAATTCATTTTTATGATCTTCTGAAATTTTCAGAACAGCAGTTTGGTCAAAAACTGGGGATGAAATTGTAGACATTTTATCCTCTAATTAAAGTTTAGAATCTAGTCTTTTTTGCAAAAGATCAACAAGATGTTTGTTTTTTGAAAAATTTTTATTAGCTAGAAGCATTGGTACTTGATCTATAGAAACTTTCTCTAGTATTTTGGTGAAAGACCAATAAGCACGATCCGAAAGTGCTTTATCGGGTACTCGATAACCCATTGGCATCATCCCTGCTGCAATAGATCTCACACGCCTTGATTTATCTAAGAGCATTTCATCTAGATATTCCATGGGGCCCAATCTTTCATAAGCCTTGACTCTAACTTTTTCATATGGAGATTTAGTTAATCGTTTAGCAGTTTCTAGATTACAGAAAAGAATAGCTATTCCTTGCAAAGTAGGATCTTTCCTTTCAGAAAGATAGTCTGGCCAATTAGTACCTGAGTAAATTGAATTTTTACTCAAAAATTCTAGTAAAAAATTAGAGTTAGATTCTTTATAAATTTTTTCTAAGAAATTAGAATCTTTCTTTTGAGCTTGCAAAACATAATAGCTCATAAAATTTCCAGAAATAGACTCTAAATACCATTTGCCGAGACCCCATTTGTCTAACTTGCCAGACAGAATTTCATAATTAGTTTTAACATAATTAGAAATTATATAATGAAAAGATATATCATAAAATATATAATATAACTCTGCTTCTGGTGGAGTAGGAAGTCTATCTAAATTATTAAAAATTGAATACTTATCTACATGATTAAAGTCGAGTTTTTCGATATTTCCCAGAATCCTTGGAATCAGTAGATGATAATTGTTTATCGTCAATTCTTTCTGAGCTTCCATTGAGAGCCTCTAATGATTGAACTGTAAATCCTGCCGCTTTAGCATGACCACCACCTCCAAACTTTTTGGCTATTTCTGCTACGTCTAAACCGTTAACTTCGGAGCGTAACGAGAAGTTATATTGGTGGCCATCCCAAGTATAAACACAAGAATAGGGTTGGCCTAGAGATAAACTGGCACCCAATTCTGATTGGAAATAAGGGGAATTGACAGCCGGAATATTTTGACCTAAAATATTTAGAGTATGAGCCGTTTTTAAAATCTTTTTTATAACAGAATTTATATAAGTAGAAATAGCAATACCATCTAATAACATCCTAGAGTGTTCCGAATTTTCCAACTCCATCTTAGGAGCAAGAGCATCCCAAATTTTAAAATCATAGGGATAAGAATCTAAAACTGTAAGCAGAATTTTGGAATCTAAAATTTTCCATTTCCATAAATCTCGATCTTCGATCATTAAAATAAGATTAGGAACATTTTGCTCTCCAAATAAATATCTCCAAGCCAAATAAGCTCCAGAATGATTTACATCATACTTAAAATATGGTAGACCTCCAAGTGCTTCCTGAGCCGTCTTATGGTGATCCAAGATTACAATTTTTTTAGCAGATTCGGCTAGAGTTTCTGTAACTTCTCTGGAGTAAGAAAAATCTACAATATAAACTTCTCTACCAGTTACATCTGGAGGAGGTTCTCCATGAATAGCGGGATGATAATCTGCATTTTTGCCATACTTCTTCCAGAAGGCCCAAGCAGCGCCAAAACCATCTGGACAATTAGCATGGTAAATAATAATTGGTTTCATTTTATTCTCTCTTAAATTATCTAAAAAGTTTTTAAATTAGACGATTATCATCTAATAGATAAACCTTCTACTACCTCTGGCGAAGAAGAGTAGTAGATTTTATCTACCTCTCCACACTCTTCCAGAACTTGGTTAGAAATATATTCTTTCATAGAAGAAAGAGAATCAAATGATATTAAATTATTTTTATGATATAATTTATATACTTTAACTTCTTCTAGAATATCGCATTTAGAAATAATTAATTTATTGCCTCCACCAGTTTTTAAGGCAAAAAGAAGACGATCTAAATTAAGATAATCTACTTTGCGGCGGCGTCCTGTAGTAACCCCGTATTCTTGACCTACTTCTCCAATTCTGGCTAGCTCTGGATTTTCAAATAAGGTTTCTGGAAATCTTGGATCTTCTCCGGATCTTGTCTCATAAATCTTGGCAACAGCATAGATATTATTAATTTTTTTAGGAGAAAAACCAATAGAACAAGCTGCATATGGAAGAGTTTCACTACTAGTAACATAGGGGTAGTTGCCCCAATTTATATCGAGATAAAAACCTTGAGCACCTTCGCAAAGCAGGTTGCCATAAAGATTTCCGTCGAATAGGAAGTCTGACCATCTTCTTTCTCTATCTCCAATCTGAAAGAGATTGGAGCCTTCTAGGGCTAACCAATTTTCAAATCTAGTTCCTGTTCTAGAATATTTGGCTCCGTAAGCTGGAGCAATACCTTTAGAAGTGGTACCTAATTTTTTAGCAAGATTGGCTTTATCAAACTCAATATGTTCTTCGGTTATTAGGTGAGCTAAAGGAGAGATTTTGATTAAATCTATATTGAATCCATGATTATTTAAATAAATAAGCTCTTCTTTTAAAGATTCTAAATGAACAACGCATCCTGGTCCAATAAGAGACTTAATTCCATGAAAAATACCAGATGGTACCAGATGTGTTTTATATTTTTTATTATTTAGATAAACTGTATGACCGGCATTGGCTCCTCCGCCCCATCTGGCTACAAAGTTATAATATTTTTCTTTGGAATTAAAAATGGTTGAAGAATTATTTATTTTTGACGAAAGATAAGAGGAAACCTTTCCTTTTCCTGAGTCACCATTCTGAACATCTGCAATAATGTCAACAGACACAATCTTATTACTCATCAATTCTCCTTGGATAAAATAAAAAAGGCTACCCGTGGATAGGGTAGCCAGTTCTATTTAGAAGGGCAAGGTTTTTAGATTATGCCCTTCTTTTTCAAATTATCCAGGCGAGACTGGCGAGCGGAAGATGCTGATTTAAGTTTTTCTCCAGCATCTGTAAGTGCCTGATCTCTTCTCTCTCTTCCTTCTAGAGTAGAGAATAGACCATCGCGTCTGACTTTCTTTCTATAAAGACCCATATATTCAAAGAAGGCATTTATTTTACCTTCTGAGACACCAGCACTTTTTAGAGCTCTTCTGGCTCTAACTTTTTCTGCACCTGATCCCAAGAACTGTCTGACTCTTCCGACTTGAGCTGATCCTATCTCGGTTGTAGTACCTGTTTTATTGTCTAGAAGATAAAGAATTGGTTTGTCAGTATTTAAGGAGTCTATGTCAATAAGGATAGTATCGCCACCATAAGCTGATCCCAGAGGGGCTACATTTTTTAATTGACCATTAAATTCGATGGTAGCTAATGATCTCCTTTTAACAACTGCTTGAGTTGGTGGCTGAGAAACTGTTACTGTAGCAGAAGCAGGAGCAGGAGCAGGAGCAGCAGGAATAGCAGGAGGAGTAGCGGGAGCAGGAGTATTAAGGTTTTGGAGAGTTTCTAAAACTTTTTCTACACTTCCTTTTCCTTGTGAATTTTGAATACTCCACCATCTCTGGAAGGAAGAGTAGTCTCCAGTATATCCGTTAGGTGGATTACTCCTCCATAATCCTGCTATCTGTTGAGTTGAGTTACCGAATGATTTTGCATATCTTTCCCAGGGATCTCCTGTGACTCCTTCGGATCTAGTATTTGATCCCGAACCTCCAGCGGAAGCCGGAGTTTCATCTGATTTTAATTGTTTTGTTCCCAAGAGATAATCAACAACATCTTGGTATGTTTTAGAAGCATTTATAAACTGTTGGGGAATTGGAATAAGTTTTGGATTTATATCATCATCGCGATCATCATCTACACCTTTTCTACCTTGAAAAACTATACCAAGTCCGTAATAAATAGGTCTATTTTTTTTTGAAAAAATTACATCAAAATTCATTTCTGTATCATTAAACGTTCCTCCAACAAAGGAATTATTTACTTTTATAACTAATTCAACTTCTGGCCACAAATAATATTTTCCTGGTTCTGCTTTAGCGGAAGAAATAGATGGAATGAGATCGTTAAAAGTCTGAGCCATCTTGACTAGATTTTTATACCCTAAACCATTAAGAGCCGCATTTAATTTTATAAGTTCTTTCTTCATATTTTTACTCACTTTTGTAATATTAAAAATATAATTAGCAGATTTCATTACTTCTTTTTGAGAAGTTTGACTAAAATCATCAATATTAAAATCTAAATTATTTAATTCCATTTCAGATAAAGATTCTGTTTTATCAAAACTACTTGGCTCAATTTGATTAAAGCCTCCATGATTAGCGGTCTCTGCATCTTCCGGTTTGATATTTTTAATTTCTACGTTTTCAGAACCCGGAACGTCTGACATTGGTAAGGAGGTTAAACCTGTAGCCTTCTTTTTCATCTTCTTACTTTTAAAGCTTTATAACCAGAGAAATCCAAAGAAACTTTCTTTAAATCATTAAGATGTTTTGCAACCTTAGCAGCTAGATCGGG
>Ga0214923_10004606_pt1 | contig 16547 bp, 12 predicted proteins | sample LL1510_MetaG_FD_177993 | JGI IMG/M metagenome (GOLD analysis project Ga0214923, IMG submission 177993) | Freshwater microbial communities from Lake Lanier, Atlanta, Georgia, United States - LL-1510 | ecosystem: Environmental > Aquatic > Freshwater > Lake | place: USA: Georgia | collected...
CACTCTATTGTTAAATCAATCTGAAACTCCTCAATGAGATCCAGCACACAATCTACATGTTCACTTTCTAAAAGAGAGACCAGGTTAATTGTAGAGTGATTCCTCAACTTACAGTACGCTTTGAGCGAATTATACGACATTGATTTACACTCTTCCCAATTAGGAAGTGTAGAAGATTCCGGTACAATGTGAACCAGTTCATGAAGCCTATTGGTGGACAACAAGATTTGGATTGTATCCCGTGGCCATACAAAATTAGAGAGTGTGACTAATTGCAAAAGCGATTCCGTAGAAAAATGCTTACAACATGTTTCTAATACCTCTGTCATATCATACCTGCTTAAGCTAATGATATCATTTTGGAGAAACCAAAATACAATATGAACTTGGTTAGCAACTGCTGCACGTAAAAAACATTTCTTTTTGCTATCTGGAAAAAATCTATGTATATGCATTTTTATTGCTTCCAAGTTTCCTTTTTCTGCAAATGCGAAAAAAGGAGCTTCGGTCATCTTACACTTTGTCAATAAGAATGGTATACAACTATTTGCTCCTGACTCACACGCAACTCGCAAAAGATCCTCTATAGATTTAGAATCTTTTGCGTCTTGATGAATCTTCTCAAATATCTCTTTTAGTTGAACAACATCATCCTCACGAACCGCCTTACGAGCTAGTAAAAAAGATGGCAAAAACATTTATGGAATAAATTTATTTCTTTAAGTCGTTTTATGAAGTTGCCCCGTAAAAAGCAGTTTTTGTTTGTATAAAGAATAGAATTATGAACTATATAGTTTACAACATGAGTATTCACGACGAACATCTCTGTACTTACATCAGCACCTGTGGATTCTCCCTTATATGCGATCAACCTCCAAAGTATAACAGAAGAAATATTTCCTACAATATCAGCTTTGACACAAAACGAGGGGATTCCATCTATGTTCACTGCAGAGATCTCGTCTCACTCTCCAAAATTCTTCCCCAATTCAAAAATCCAATTGTCATCTTGGTTGGCGGAGATGATAACTTATTTCCTAGTGATTACCCAAGGGAAGCTGTGATGGCGATTTTAGAAAGCGAGAATGTACTTGCTATCTATTCCCAAAATCAATGCATTGTTGGCCATGAAAAATGCAAACATCTCCCTATTGGATTAGATTATCACACCCTGAACTGGGAATCGGGGAATCACTTGTGGGGTAGAACTGGATTACGTGCAACACAGCAAGAAATGGTTTTGAAAGCTTGTCAGACAAAAATGAAACCATTAAGGGAATGCAATGCAACACCAATCGTCACAAATTTCCAGCTTGCAATGAAAACACCCCCACGTAGAGCTGCATTAAGAAAGCCAATATATGAAGCGCTAAAAGATAAAGCGTGGATGAAATGGCTTGATCAAATGAGTCGAAAAGATTTTTGGCTGTCTTTAAGCGATGTTGCATTTGTTGTATGCGCAGCAGGCCAGGGCCTAGACACACATCGTGCATATGAGGTTTTATGTCTTGGAAGAATACCTATAGTTCAAAAACTTCCTATAAATGAAGTATACAGAGAATTACCAGTCTGGGAAGTTGAGGATTGGAATGAATTTGCTAAATTTACAGACCAAGATTTCAAATACAAGCTTACGGAATTTATTGATAAGTGGAACAGCTATAATTTTGAGAGATTAAGGTTGGATTTTTGGAGAGGAGTGTTGGAGCAATATAAGAAATAGATTATATTATTACACAATTGTGTTTATTACGATTTAATATATATTTTCACAAAAAACAACAATAAAATGTCCTCCGACGATTTAGAACGCAAAAAAATTAAACATGAACAACGTAGACTTGAGGATAAGCTTGACAAGATGCTTGGCTTCTATTATTGGAGAACTTATTGGTCCACATCCATGTGGGCAAATCTAGCAACACCTTTGAACTTGGGTATCACCATCTTTACAGCTCTTATGACTGTACACAGCTCTAGTAGTTCCAGCTTTATTTCAGATGACCTAAATATAAAAATCAACATTGCTACCTTCTTCATATCCATTATCAATACATTCTTTGCCCCTCAGAAACAATTCAGCGATCTAAATGAGTACCTTTCAAAGTGGGGCGACCTTGGGAATCACTTCGAGAAAGTTATATTTAGTGATCAGGCTTCAAAGGAAAAAATCGATGTCTATTTACAAATACTGGATGACGCAAACAAATTATTCAAAGATCAATTTAGTAAACACCGAAATTTTGTCACAGATCTTTTACATGTACTTATACGAGTGATCTTTATGAACTCCAACGACAGATGGATGAATAATGGTCCCTTTGAATTCTATGAACGCATTCAGAGTGATGGCATTGAGCTAGACTTTGATTTTGAAAAATTCAAAGCATCACATAAAACGACAAATATGTTCTCGAGGTTGTGTTCCTGTTTTTCATGCTGTTTTCCTAATTCATCGGATCAAACCAAGGTTACACAAAAACCAGTCGTCGTTACTCTAAATACACCAGAAGTTTCTCAAACAATTGAGATGACACCCATAATCGAAATTAAAAATCCCATTCAAGAAGATCAAGTTAGCATAGAAGTTCAATAGTGCGATTCAATACATATAACTTTTGTTTATTGCACTATTGCCCACATCATTCTCATGTTGGTACTTGAGAATACTCATATAAGATTTCATATAATGAGATTCAATCTTGTTCTTATCCCATTGAAACTTATCTAGTTGGCAGAGTGGATTAAATCTGTTCCAATTAATCGAAAATTGGCCCACGTATCTATGCTTAACATCATTGTAATCAATATGTATTAGTTTGTTTGCATGTGCCACATTCTCATTCTTGTAATATTTAGGAACTGGATCATTATTATCTATGATATGGACCAATCTATGACTTAGTCTATTCTTAAATACTCGTGGTAACACACAAGGTACGCCAAAGCCATATGTGGTGACGGATTTATGGGGGTGCAACCAATAAAACAATAAGTTCATATAGATACCTATACCTGCACCTAGAGAATGGCCTGTAATAGAAATAGTGGAGAATGATGTGATAAGATTTTCTAACAAATCATAATACATACATGCAATATCAGCCATTTTATAGTGATATCCAGCCACAAGATTTCCAACGGTTGCATCTGCCAAAAGGTGATCAAGATCAGAAAACAGTGTACCACAAAATCCAATTATGCATTCACTGTCTTTACTGGCGACATAACAATCTTTATCAACATACTCTATCTTCCACTCTGACAACAATTCTGTTAAGTATGGTGTGATGAGGTCAAGATCTACTTCACCATCTTTTATAAAATGTTCACAGTGCTTCAGCACATCATCAACCTTGAATCCTGAGGAACGTACTTCATCAATCTTTCTAAGGTCGTGTAATGTGTGAAAAAGATAGCTCGCGTAAGCTCTGACAGACCACTGCCATAAGTTTGTGTGATTCGCAGGTGTTTCCTTTGGTTGATCAATGTCTAATGTTGTATCGATATATCGAATCAAATCTTTGGTACGCTTTCTTTCATGATTGTCTATCTCGTTTATAGCATCGATGAGCGGATTTCTACGAATAGCTTGTTCGGCTTGGAGTCCTGCTCGTTGTATATCATGTTTTGCTTTTTCATCAAAGACTCCTGCGATTTCACCTGTGACACTTACGACAGCACGTGTGGATTTTGCAACGACATCATTTGTTACTGTCGCAATCACTTTGAAGGCATCTGTGAAAAAACTCATTTATATATGCAAATGATAAAATTACACGATTGTGTAATTAAAAAGATCTTCATGCTACAGATATAGTACGATTCATACGTAATCTTTGTTTAGAAGCTTTTGATTCTTCTACAAATACTGGATTACGTTTCACAGTAATTATTTTCTTATTTCTAAAGGTATTATTAGTTTGTTTGTTTCCTGCATAAGTACTCCATTTTGTTTTCTCGTACACATGTAAAAGATGGTATTGTTGTATATTGCCATTTACTCTAATCCATTTGGATGAAGGATCATACATAATTCTTGAATAGTCAATTTGGTGTAATGGCAAGATTTCTGAATCTTCAGAGAGTACCAAATAAGGAGGTACATAACATATATCATTAATCTTCAAGTATGGCTTCAGCACAAAATTCACAACATCGTTACATAATGTTGTTTCTAAATATTGCTCTTCTACTCTTTTGTTATATTCTGCAACACATTCATTTGTGTACTTTATAAATTGGTTCAAATTAAAAGTTCCTGTGTATGTGAAAGGTTCAAAACGTATAATTTTCACACCATACTCACCGGCAAGACATTGTAATAGCTCATAGGAAGCATCAGATATAGCTGATGATACAATAATTCCACAAGGTTGTAACTGAATAAAGCTTTGCATACATGCAAGATAATGATGCTCTTCTTTTGAGAACGCCATGGAAAATAAGAAGGACATGGTTTTGTTTATTGTAAGGTTTGTGTTGAGTGCAAAAAATCAATTTCTTTGTATTACACAGTTGTGTACGATTCATATATTACACCATTAGCTTATCTCTTTGTTGCTGGTCACATTCTGCTAAGTATGCTGGATTATGTGTAACGGTAATATTTTTCTTATCATTGAAGCTTGATATAGTATTGTGTTCTAAAGAGGAAACAAATCTTGTTTCATTCCACACATGGAAGGGAAGGTATTGAGACATATTTTGAAACGTATTTACAAATCTGGATTGGGGTGAATACTTCACCTTTACAAACTCAACTTCATCTATTGGAAATAGGTCTGAGTCTTCAGACAGTATCATCGTCGACGGCACAAAACATATATCATTGATTTTCATGTAGGGTTTTAGTACATAATTTGAAATATCATTTGTCACTGTTGATGATGCTATTTGGTTTTCTACATCTTCATTGTACTTTCTAACACACTCCTTTGTATATGCGATAAAATCATGAACCTTGTGTTCCTTTGTATTCATAAAAGGTTCAAATTGTAAAATTTCTACTCCATACTTCTGAGCAAGAGATTGTAAAATTGTAAACGCACCATTTGATAGCTGAGAAGAAACAATAATGCCATAAGGCTGTAGTTGAATGAAACTTCGCATGCAATCAAGGTAATGGTGCTCTTGCGACAAACTAGAAAATGAAAATAAAAACGACATTTATTGGACAAAAAATGTGCGAAAGTTGAAAAAATCATTTTATGCCTTATGTGTTAAGTCGTACATCATTTTTTACGTTTTAAATGTTCCCTTCGGAATATATTCACTCCATTATAGGCCTCGATCTCTTGCTTGTAAGAACTATAGGCTGTTACAGTTTCTGCAGAAATAGTTCTATGAATAACATAAATGCCCTTTGCAATGAGTAAGGCAAGCAACAAAACATTGCTTGCAAAACTTGTAATAGTTTTGTTGTTCACATAGGAATAAACATAAATGCTGACTCCACTAAGGATTGTGTTAAGAAAGAAGCAAATGGTGCTTAACTTTACACAAAAGGCATACTTTTGATTAAACAGCGAGACTTGTTCTAAAATAATTTGTTTGTTGTCATCAAGAGTGTACTCGTGCGAAGAGCTATTTAAGTAATATTCTTCAATAGTATTTTTTAGATTGGTAAAAACGTAAAGTTCACGTATAAAGTATGCTTCACGGTGAATCTGAAAACCTAACTGCACAAAACACGTAACAAATGTTAAAAAGTTCCATACAAGGACAAAAAGCTGATAGGGTCTATCAAAACAACTTAATTTTTCACTCATCAAGTCACAGTTTTGGTATGTGAAAAGAAGCAAGAAACTCCCCATAAGGATTTTGTAGATATCAAAGAAGAAAAGAAAGACGGTAAACGTAATGTGGAGTTGCGAATGATGTTTCTCGTAAAAGAGATTCATTGAACTAAAAAGTCTTGCATGTTGTTGTAGTACTTTTTGTCTTTCGCTAAATTGTTTTTGTTTTGTATCAATCATTTTTGCAAGGCGCAAGATTGCTGGAGCTACATTTTTTTCATTTTGTACCACAGAGGGAGACTGTTGAGGTCTATTTATGATTTCTTCATTCGTATTATCTTCAATCTCAAAGTGAATCTTAACTTGGTGAACGTCTTCTGTTGTCATTATGTTAAGTACAAACAAATATAGTTAGTTTAAATAGGAGATATTGCAAGAATGTTGTTAACTATAACAACAAACAATAAATACAGTACGTCACACAATTGTGTAAAATAAAAATAATGTCTTTGTATCAAGATGATTATAGCAATTACAAAATCAAATTTTTGCTTAAAGTTTTAAAAACTGATTCCAATCGATTGGAAAGAAAGAAAAAAAATTACAAAAATGGAAAAGACACGACGTCAGCGTAACAATGAAGCCTGCAAGAAACACTACGACAACAAGAAGTTCAAAGAACAAGCTAGTTTGTTTGAACTTTTCTGTATTGCAAGACTTGCACTACAACAAGGAATTTCCTTCTATCATTGGTCAAAAGTACCATATGACCTTTTACATGAATGTGGTTATATTCATGACTACAATCATCACAGAAAACAAAAACTTAATGTTATGCTCGAAGGAAACCCAATAAGAGATGTTGGAGTTGATTTTGTGGGTCACGATAAAGACCATTTTATCATTGGACAAAGCAAATTATATACCTCAAAGGTTTCTTATGTTGATGCAGCAACATGGTTTGCAAAAGCTTCTGTCTGTAAACAAAAATCTGCTGCAAACACAGGATTATTATGTACTGTGAACGGTTGTACTACAGAATTATTAGACGACATGAAATATATGGATTTCCATCATACAGAATTTAACAATGATGAATTTCAAGCATGGATCAAGACACAACAGAAAATTGTGACATCTAATGAAGATCAGGAACACAAGGCACCTTTACGCGACTATCAAAGAGATATCTTATCTGCTTGTGAAGGAGAAACCAAGATCATGTTAAACATTACTTGTGCTCTTGGTAAGACTGTCATTATTGGACACTATCTTGCAACCAGAAAAGCAAAGTGTGTAATAGTATGTGCATCTCTCAAGACATACGTGGAAAACCTGTTGGAAAGATTACCAAAATTCTGCCCTGATAGCGATACTGTACTCTTTGACAGCGACAACACTTCTAACATTGATGATTTAACACAAGTTTGCGAAAAATGCATTGCTAACGATAAGCCATTACTTATTTTTACAACCTTCAAAAGCGCTGAACAAAAAATTGCAAAGTTCATTTATCCTCATATTACAAGAGATGACGACGATGAAGAGGAATCAGAAGATATAGAAGATACAGAAGATCCTGACCAATGCAGAGACATGTTAAGAAATGCTTTAGTTGTTGTTGATGAGATACATGATTTATCTGTAACAAATGTACCTCTGATTCATATCTTCAATTCTGCACCAAATAGCATTTTTTGCACTGCGACATTACCTCGTTCTATAAGGGAGAAACTTACTATTACTAAGTGTATTGATCAGTATGATTTCATGTATGCACTGAAAAATAAGTATGTGGTAGATTATCAAATCCTTATCCCTATGCAACTTTCCAGTTGTGAGACATTAGAAGATGTTTATGAAGTTGTTGGAAAACATACAACTTCAATCATACAACAAGCTGCCTTTCTAATGAAGGGAATGCTTCAGACTGGATCCAGAAGATGCATTGTATTTCTTAGTACAAAACAAGAATGTTGTGAATTTGTGGAAGCCTGGAATGAATTGGGTAAAAACTATCACGGGCATCCAACAGCGGCATTTAGAATTAATGATGACATTCCTGTAGTGCAACGTAGAGAAGTGTTTCAGCAATTCGAGGGAGATACAAGCACACTTCAAGTAATTGCTTCATGCACTTGCTTAGATCAAGCAGTGAATCTTGTAAAATGCGATAGTACATTTATTACTAATGTTGGACAACAAACAAATGAAATAAGACTTTATCAGAGATTCATGAGAGCGGCTAGAATTGACCCATCGAACCCAAATAAAAAGAATACTTGTTTTATTTGGTATGAGAAAGAGGTAACATGCATTGAACAATTCGTGCGAAAACTTACTCATGGATTGCAAGATTTGGATTTTGCGAAGAAAGTACGTATTGTATCCCAGACTTATGATAAGCAATCAGATGTTCAAGTAATGAAAGACAACAAAAATGAACAAATAAATGTCGATGAATGCATCGTGGATTGGGTTGATTTTGAAACAAGATGGAATCTTAATTTTGCTAAATTGCAAGAGTTTGTGAATGAGCATGGAAAATTTCCTGGTCCTAATGTAAATAATGTGTTAAATGCATGGATATCCAAACAGAAAAAGAACTTTTGCAAAGATGTTTTATTAAAGGAAAGACTTGAGAAACTAAGATCATTGATTTTATGGAAGGAATGGGAAGAAAAACAACAAGATAAAGTCACAATACAAGAAAAAGCAAAGCTGTTAATGAAATATGCAGAAAACAATAAAAAAGTTCCTTCTCCAACCTATACTTTACAGCATAAAAAACAGATAGTTCATTTAGGTAAATTTTGGAAAAATATTAAGGTTGGAAGTAGCAAACAACTTTACACAGAAATATTTCGTAAGAATCTCATTCTTAAAAATGATTATGAGAATCTAGTTAAACATAGAGAAGAAATAAAAGATTTGGAAACTATAACAACTGCAGAAAAATCACAACTACTTTTAGAGTATACACAAGTTAATAAGAAAGCGCCTTCGCCAACCTATACGACACACTATAAAAAACAGATAGTTCAATTAGGTAGATTTTGGGTTAATATTAAGGATGGATGCAATAAACAACTTTATACAGATATATTAAGTAAGAATGAAATTCTTAAAAATGATTATGAGAATTTTGTCAAGCATAGAGAGGAAACAAAAGATTTGGAAACTGTAACAACTAAAGAAAAAGCAGAGCTCATTTTAGAATATGTAAATAAAAATAAAAAGGTACCTCTTAACAACTATACTATACAATATAAAAATCAGATAGTGAAATTAGGGCATTTTTGGGGAAGTGTTAAACAAGGAAGTAGCAAACAACTTTATACAGATATATTAAGTAAGGATGAAATTCTTAAAAATGATTATAAGAATTTTTTCAAGCGTAGAGAGGAAACAAAAGATTTGGAAACTATAACAACTACAGAAAAAGCAGAGCTCATTTTAGAGTATGTAAAGGAAAATGAAAAGGTACCTCATAACAACTATACTTTACAATATAAAAATCAGACAGTAAAATTAGGGAATTTTTGGAGTAATATTAAGGCTGGGAACACCAATAAACTTTACACAGATATATTAAGCAAGAACAAGATCTTAAAAAATGATTATGAGAATTTTGTTAAGCATAGAGAAGCAACCAAAGATTTAGAGGTGATAACGCCAACAGAAAAATCACAGCTTCTTATTGAATTTGTAGAGACCAATGAAAAGGCACCTCGTAAGAACTATACCATGCAGTATAAAAATCAGATAGTAAATTTAGGTAATTTTTGGGGAAATATAAAGGCTGGAAATCATAAACAACTTTACACAGATAAATTAAGCAAAAATGAAATTCTTAAAGAGAATTATGAAGAATATCTTAACAACAAAAAGTAAATACAGTACATCACACAATTGTGTAAAATAAAAATAATGTCTTTTGTAGAAATAAATAATGTCAACAAAATATCTTTTGTGCATTGCAATCATTGCTATAGGAATCACAATCATAATTACAATGAGTAATAAGACAGAATCGTATAGAGGGTCTAGAGGAGGTCGTTCTGGGTTTGGTGGTAGTTCAAGATCAGGAGGTTTTTCAGGTAGATCTGCACCAATGTCAGGTTCAAGGGGTCGCGGAACTTTTCCATCAGGTCCTAGAGGACGAGGTTCATCAATTCTGCCTAGAGGTGGGTCATCACGAGGGCGAGGCCTTCCATTAGGTCCAAGTTCTCGTGGATCAGGTAGAGGATCTCATAGGGGAAGGGGTCATCACCATCATAGAAGACCATATCCATACTATCCAGGAAATCAACCATATGGGTATACCACCGGATGGTGGCCATATTACTGGGATTTTCCATATGAGTATCCTATTACTACTATTCAAGAAATCAATACCTATAGTTCTCCTGAATGGTGTTTTTCAAAAGTTACAAGTAAGGATATAAATATGGATGATACTATACCAACTGAAAAACGCCGCGAAGAATGGCTAAAGTGGGCAAAAGAGATGGGCATGACCTTTATTCTTTTTGACAAATCTTCCAATGATTTTATCCTTGTTCAAGATACCAAAAATTGTTTCCTGGCTAGCAACGCTGACCTCTCAAATTACGAATTTCGTACTATTCAATATTAAGGAATCGAAGATTCGCGTAGTAACACACCTGTGTTATTTTTCTTACAAATGACTCCAAATATGCTGAAATACTTCTTCCATCGTCATCTCTACTATCTCATTTCCCAACCACTTACTTTGCACCATGTATCCACCTTTACCGGTTGCACTTAATACAATATCTGCATATTCCTTCTGTGGTTTTATGTACATCTCTCTATCCCTATCTCTCACATGGATCGCACTTAATACTTGCTCACGACTATATCCCCGCTCTTTTTGATCCCTGCTTATCTTCCATTCCACCTTCATATGTTCCTCTGGATTCATATATATTTTCATATCCGACATATAGTTCAATGTCTTATCATACAAACTATGCAATCCACTTACCAATACAACACTCTTAGGATGAATCACCTCCTTATCCGTGAACTTTCCCTTATGATGATCATAATCCTCCTGAGTTATCTGACAGTTCGCCTTCAAATGCATTATATCATCCTTCATCTTATCCAAATGATTCGCATCCGGGTGCAAATGCGTTAATCGTTTCCACTCATCATGTCCTCTCTCCCACCTATGATATCGATCACACTCAAATATTAAGATATCCATCTGCGGCTGTTGCTTCCGAAACTCTTCCCTCAAAAATCCACAAAAAGTCGTCTTTCCAGCTGCGCTATCTCCTGCCACCGTAATTACTATGTTTTCTTTCAAAAGTAATTTATATCCTATGTCGACCTCTCGAACCTCACGATTTGCCAAATGCATTCTAAGCAAACTTGAACTATTCACCGCATCAAATCTTCGTGATATAATACTTTCGTACACGCCACAATAAATATCCATCAAGTGCGATGGTCCCACGGCAAATTGGTCATTATACCCCTCAAAGGCATCCAACTCTAATGTTGGATATGACTTTTGGGAATTCTGAGGCAAATAAATGGCATCTGACGCAGATATGATGTACTCTTTACAATCCATCTCTAATAACACATCAGGCCGTATACGAATCACCCTATCATATTTAATACCATCTCGCAATTCTACCTGATGACGAAGCTGATTACATATATAAATTTTAAACCACATCTGTTTGATACGCTCTTCCACTGTCTCATTTGGGGAGGCTTGCTCAAACATGTACATTTTTGGCTGGAGATCCGCCAACAAAGTCGCGTGTTGGTCCCGTGAATTTACATAATGATCGCTTTCATATTCGTTGCTCACTGCATACAAGTATAGGTCACAAGAAAAATGATCTAAAATACATCGTTTTAGTTGTGAGATCGTAGTTTTAAAACTTCGTAAGTATCCACTACATAACACCGCAACCTTCATTTTCTTCCCTCTTTTACTCTTTTAACCAGAGCTTTTCATTGTATATTTTTTCACATACTGCACTAATCTCATACTTCCTACACTCATTCACATCTTCCTCTGTTACCTTGCGACCCTGCAACGTTGGGCTCACGATGCATATCTTAAAATGGTCAAACAACTGCGGAAAATCTAATCTTGGGAATGTAGTAAAACAATCCACCCAAAGCCACTTTACTTTATTTACAAACTTCTCTGCCAATGTTATAGGCTCCACTTCACTATATCTTATTGCAATATTGCTTTCCCCTGAAGCAATTAATTTCATAATCATTGGCACACTACAATCCAAAAACATATATTCTGTGATACCAAATGCCCTGATGTACTCTAGGACTTTCCATTCAATCCCCTCTGATTTTACATTAAGGATCAAAAATGCATGATGATAACTCTTTAGCCATTCCTCAAAATCTTCACCTGGTGCATATGGATCATGCTGAAGGATCAATCTGCCATCTTGTGTATCACGTAGGTCAATCTCTACACCATACTTATGGGGAATTTGCTCTAGTTGTGCAACAGTATTGATACGATGAGCAATAAAGTACATTTGTTTGCTACTTCACTCATCTCTTTAAATAGCAATATGAATACAAATAGAAATACAATACTCTAAAGGGAGACCAAAGTACTAAAAAATGAAAATCCAATGGTTATCCAATCCTATTCGTGAGGTGGCATCGTCTGCTCCCAGATCCTGCTGTTTGTACAAAGTACAAGATGCAAAATTGACTAGTGCAAAATCTTACTATTATCCAAATATACTTATTCATGCTGTCAATCAACTGTATCTTCCCATTAATGAGAAGTTCATGAGCTTCAATAAGAAAACCTTTTATGAAGAGCAAGGAATGATTCTTACAACTCCTTTAGAACTCGCAGAAACGCTTCAGGTAGAATCCACACCAGTATTCTTTTTTGTGTATAATGTGGAAAATTACTATCATTTTATTTATGATGCATTGCCTTACCTATGGTGGTATTTTTATTTAAAAAAGGAAATACCTGAACTGTGTTTGGTTACACAGCTCCCTACTCCGAAGCACCAAAAAATGTTCAAGTTTGTAGAGGAAACCTTTGCTATTTTGAACATTCCATATATCTTGTTGGATAAGCACACATTATACAAAACGATGTATGTTTCTACTAGTTTGACACATGGAGATTATAGTAATGAACCACCAAATCCGGAAGCATGGGATGTTTGGAATATGCTCGTACAGAAAGGGTTAGAAATGACATGTACGATAGACTTGCATAGAAAGATATATGTTTCACGTAGAACCCATCTGAACAAAGATAATAGTAATATTGGTACCAATTATACACAGCGTAGAAAGATGATGAATGAAGATGAGTTAGTCAATCGTGCAAACTTGGAAGGGTATGTGGAAGTCTTTCCTGAGCAATGGAGTATGTCGGATAAGATTCATGCATTCCAGTATGCAACACATGTAGTAGGGGCGATTGGCGGTGGGCTATGTAATTTACTTTTTAGTCCTGCATCAACCCATTCTTCTATTTTGGTTTCTCCTTTTTTTATGGAGATCAATAATCGATTCAAATATAGTATGGATCATACACAAACTCATTATTGTTATCATACTCGTCTGGACACGTTGTGTAAAGGTCTTGCTAAATATATGCGGGTAAAAATCTTACAAACTCCTTATAAGGGTGTATATGGCGAGATTGCTGATTTTATTGCACCTGATAAACTTGTAGTAGTACTTGGAGATGACACGAGTGTTTCTCTTACAGCAGAACAAACGCAAACTACAGTTGTGTCTGTGCAAGATGTAGCAATGATGGATGGTGGATTGAACAGTCCATTTTGGGTGGAAGTTTCCGAAATATGGTTTAAATAAAGAGAGCAAACAAAGTAGCAAAAAATGGTTCAAGTTATTATTCCAATGTCAGGGTTAGGTCAGCGTTTCCAAGATGCTGGATATACTCAACCAAAACCCCTTATTGAAGTAGATGGCTATCCTATGATACATCATGTTGTACAGTTATTTCCAGGTGCAAGTAGATTTGTATTTATTTGTAATGAGGAGCATCTTGCAACTACTGATATGCGTAATAAAATTATATCTGTTGTTAGTAACGCAGTGATTGTAAGTATTCCAAAGCATAAGCAAGGTCCGGTATATGCAGTACTACAAGCATTGCCACAGATTGATATGAATATGCCTACTGTTGTGAGCTATTGTGATTATGGTACCTATTGGAGTTTTTATAATTTTATGGCCTATGTATATCATAACCGTTTGGATGGTTGCATTGCGGCATATCGTGGATTTCATCCTCATATGTTAGGTTCTGATAACTATGCTTTCATGCGCGAGACTTCAGAAGGAAGTATGAGGCTTGCTCAAATCCAGGAGAAAAAACCATTCACAGATAATAAGATGAATGAATGGGCTTCGAATGGGACATATTATTTTTCAACGGGGAAATTGTTGCAAACATATTTTGAGAAAACTTTTGAAGATACATCTTCGCGTGTAAATGGAGAATATTATGTAAGCATGGTGTATAACAAACTAGTTGATGATGGACTCCAAGTCGGGATTTTCCCAATTCAACATATGCTTCAATGGGGTACACCTTATGATTTGCAAGTATATGAAGGATGGAGTCGTTATTTTAGGGATATTATTCAACCTAAACAAGTCTTGAAAAATCCACCAGGTACTACTACTGTATTACCAATGGCTGGTAAGGGATCTAGATTTAGTTGTAAAGGGTATGCGACACCAAAGCCATTATTAGATGTGAATGGGCATCCTATGTTTCATCAAGCAGTGGATTGTTTGCCGGTTTCCGAAAGCTATGCATTTATTACTCTAAAAGAACATTGTGAAACATATCCAGAAGTAACAAGTACAATTTCTAGGCAATATCCCAATGCAAAGATTGTACAACTGGATCAGGTAACAGAAGGGCAAGCTTGTACATGTTATGAGATGATTAAAGAGTTGGATCTGGAGTCGCCTGTGTTGATCACTGCATGTGATAATGCAAGTTATTGGAATGCCCAGAAATATGCAGAATTGCTAGCAGATGAAAGTTTGGATGTGATTGTATGGTCCTTTACAAATAGTGCAACAGGCAAGCTTCACCCAACAATGTACAGTTGGTTAGATGTTGATCAAGATGGAATGATTCACCAGGCATATGTAAAGGAATGCCCTTTCTCTGACCCATTTAATAGATATAGTATTATAGGTACATTTTTCTTTCGTAAGGCAAAATACTTTATGGATGCATATCATCAGTTGGTAGAAAAGAATATAAGAACAAATGGGGAGTTTTATGTGGATAATATGTTAAATGAAAATGTGGCTCTTGGACATAAGGTGAAAAACTTTACCATTGATCATTATATATGTTGGGGAATTCCTGAGGAATATGAGACATATAAGTATTGGAGAAGTTTTTTCCATAAAACTATTTGGCATCCATATAAGATATACTATGACTGTACATTCAATCAGGAAAAAACAGAACAGATTATTGAAAATAATAAGATTCTTACTGTGAGCTTACCTTATTCTATATCTTATTATCCACATCAGGGTTGGGGTGATTTAATTGATGCAATCCCTAAGATTTGTTTCTTAGCTCAGATTTATGAGAAAGTGTTTGTGGTGGTCCGCGAGGATGCCAAAAGCATGTTTACTTATTTATCGGAGATGGCCAATTTGCCAAATGTACAAGTTGCAGAGGCAAGGAAGGATCAAAATGAGTGTCAGGTATTGGTAGAGTTGGAACGAACATATAATTGTTTTTATATATGTGATAATAGTGGTAAAGGGTGTAAAGGAACTGTCAGAAACTATTATCCTTGGTGTCAAACAAGTAGTATCAGTCACTCGATGCCAGATGCAATATATTGCCAAGCATTTTATTGGGAAAACATGATGGATTTATCCCTACGTGCAAATTATTTTCCCAAGTTTGCAAATATGGGTAAGAACAATCCTTGTGTTGCCATCCATGAAGATATACAAAGAAATATGTGTATTGATCATAGTAAGATCTCTGTTGATGCTCCTGAAATTGCCCTGGCTGGAAGAACGAATATTATATTAGATAATATTTGTTACTTAAGTAGCGCAAAAGAAATTCACTGTATTCATTCTATGTATGCGATTTTGGCTTATTATTGTAAAGTGTCGTGGGGATTGAGAGCACCATTATATGTTCATATGTATGCTAGAGGAGATCGTCATAGCAATTCAGCTTACTATAAATTCTTTGATTTCCCAGAGGCAAGAGATATATATTTTTTGTGAGAGATAGTATAAATGTAAAGATAACACAAATTGTGTCATAAAATATGCTTACTTAGCAAGTCGAAATTTCTCATCTGGGCGATTTTGCAATCTATTTATTTCTTCTCGTGGAAGAGGTAAAATGCCACTTTGAGAAAGTTGTATATGTACATCTAGTAGTTCCAACATAGCTTTAGCAGACTGTAGCGTTGGAGCATGGCAGTATGTATGTCCTTCATGTACTAGTACAAATCTTTCATTGCGAGCCTCATCTAAGCATGTAAAGATTTCGCACAAAAATACTGCAGTGTCTGGTGTAAAGAATTGGTTCGAGACATTTGATAGGTGATTTTTGCTTAAAAGTGTAATTCCACCTTTTCTCTTTTCACTTATGCGATTGCAAAATTGTTGTTCAGGTGTTGCATGGCAATATCTATCCAAATTGACCAAAGCATCGGACATTTCCTCATCAGAAACAACAATACCATGATTGCCCAAATAGATCACTGGCGAGTTATGAAA
>Ga0214923_10004607_pt1 | contig 16547 bp, 20 predicted proteins | sample LL1510_MetaG_FD_177993 | JGI IMG/M metagenome (GOLD analysis project Ga0214923, IMG submission 177993) | Freshwater microbial communities from Lake Lanier, Atlanta, Georgia, United States - LL-1510 | ecosystem: Environmental > Aquatic > Freshwater > Lake | place: USA: Georgia | collected...
GAAGGCACATGGCAGTTGCCCGACACTCCGGAAAAGCAAACTGAACTGATCGAGCTGTTGAGTCAAGAATTGCCAGTGGGTGTGGATGCTGTCAATGCCACAGGGCAACTGCAGGATATCTTGGGTGATGATGAGCTGTTTGATCGCTTGACTGACCTGGCTGATCGTGATCCCAATGCCAATGCCTGGGATGACTCAGCTGTGATGGATCGCATGTGGGAACTGGCCGATGCCAGCCCGGAATTGGCCGCGGCATTGACCCAGATCGGCACCCCCACAGGCCCCGAAGATGACCAGCCAGGCATGGCGGAAGAAGTAGATACCGGTGAACACGATGCTCGTAGATCAACCCACAAGGGCGAAACTACCCCAGAACAAGAAAAAAAATTCCGTGACAAAGTTAGACAGTATGGTGACGAATTAGAACAACGACAAAAAGAAAAAGAACAAGGTGTGGCGGAAGGCTCCAAGAACAATAGTACAATAGCACAAAAAATATTCTTTGCTCGTAGCGATAAAACACCCAAAGGCTGGAGTTATGACCATGTTGGATTTATAACTCAAGATGGACGACAAATTCAAATGAGTGGGCATAAAGGCAATGATGTATATGTCACTAACGATGTGACTGATGATCCAGAGTTTCCTAAACAAAATATCAAAATTGTATCATTATCAAAACCAGTATCGGTACCTACAACCAACACGGTAGGAGCAGAAAATTGTGGTACATTCGTGGCAAATGTATTACAAGCAAATGGTATAAAAGGTATTGATACACAAAAAATATATAGTGTGTTCAAAAAACATCAAGAGCAAGGTGTGGCGGAAGATTCTCTAAATGAACTCAGTTCTGATCTGCTGCAAAGATCTGCACAAGTTGCCAAAGACAAAAGTAAGCAGGCAATGGATCCCAAGATACATGATGCATTAGGCGGCGGCTATAAGAATCCATTGGCCCGACATTATGACTCCCTGTCACAAAAATTCGACCGAGGAGCAGAGAAAGCAAAACAAAGAGATACAGTGAAAACAATCGCCTCGATCGCTTCTCCAGCGGTAATGCGTAAGATAGGAATAGCCGAGCAAGACATGTCCGAAAGCGCCAGCTTTGACCTGGAACTGGCACGCCTGCGCAAGTTGTTGAAGCGATAAGAACTGTTTTTGACAAACGTGCCGGTCAACTGTTGGCGGCATAAATAAAACACAGAAAGGATGCAGTGGCATTCTTTCTTGAGGCAATTTAACCAGTTTCGTAGAAACACAGACAAGGCTGTGTTAAAATAACCTTGTAGGCAGCATTTAAGTTTAACTTAAATTTTTAAATCATATTAACGCATATAGAAAGGCAACACAATATGGCATCACTAGCAGAAATTCGGGCTCGTTTGGCAGCCGCAGAGAACAAACAAGTCAGCCAAGGAACTGGATCCTCTGACATTTATCCACACTGGAACCTTAATGAAGGCGATTCTTGTACACTACGTTTCTTGCCCGATGGCAATACCAAAAACACATTCTTCTGGCAAGAACGAGCCATGATTCGCTTGCCATTTAGTGGCATCCGGGGCGAAATGGAATCCCGACAAGTCATGGTGCAAGTGCCATGCGTGGAAATGTGGGGCGACGCTTGCCCAATCTTGGCCGAAGTGCGTGGCTGGTTCAAGGACAAGAGTCTAGAAGAAATGGGTCGCCGATACTGGAAAAAGCGCAGCTACATTTTCCAGGGTTTTGTGCGCGAGAATCCCCTGGCCGACGACAAGTCTCCTGAAAATCCCATCCGTCGCTTTATCATTGGTCCCCAAATCTTTACCACAATCAAGGGCGCACTCATGGATCCTGAACTGGAAGAATTGCCAACTGACTACCTACGTGGTCTGGACTTCCGCATCAGCAAGGGAGCCAAGGGCGGTTTTGCTGACTACAACGGATCAAAGTGGGCACGTAAGGAATCGGCCTTGACCGAAGCTGAGTCTGCTGCCGTTGAGCAACATGGCCTGTTTGACTTGAGCACATTCTTGCCTAAAAAGCCCTCTGACGTTGAGCTGAAAGTGATCAAAGAAATGTTTGAAGCTTCAGTAGATGGTCAGCCTTACGACACCGAGCGTTGGGGCAGTTACTACCGTCCTGCTGGTATATCGGCACCTGCTGGTGCTGCATCAGCTGCATCTACTGTAGATGCGGACGAGGATGCTCCTGCTCGCCCTGTGACCAAACCTGCAGTCACAGCCAAACCTGCAGTCACAGCCAAACCTGCACCTACAGCCGCCGGCTTTGACAACGAAGATGAGGAAGTTGCAGTGGCGGCAGCACCTGTGGCCGCAGCCAAGCCCACACAAAAGGCCGAAGACATCTTGGCCATGATTCGGGCACGTCAACAGAAGTAATTTAAACAGTAGATGTTTTCTGAAATAGATAACATTATTTTTCCAGATGGCTGTGAGGTAATTCAAACTACCTCACAGCAGTTTGTTTATCCAATTTTTAAAAATGGACAGTCATCACTATATGATTCTGTACCAAAAAAAAATTGGAAAATAATAACTGCTGAACAAATTCATAATATTGAAAAACCTATAACAATTTTTTTACGTGACCCTAAAAAAAGATTTATCAGTGGGGTAAACACTTATCTACAACATTTAGAACGAGATACTCCTGGATTAGATTTAGATACAGTGATGTTTTTTGTTGACAAATATTTGTTTTTAAATAGACACTATTGTCCACAATTTTTTTGGTTATTAAATTTGGCTCGTTATACAAACCCTACTGTATCATTTGAATTTCAAAACTTTGAAGATATAAACAAACTAACGGATATTCATTCAAAAGCAGGAGTTACTCCTATTGCAGAAAAAGTACAACAACGGATAGATGCATTTGATTGGAGATCGTTAGAACTATATTTCTTTTTAGATCAACTAGTAATGGAACAAATAGGAAATAAAATAACATTTCAAGAATTAACAAATCACATTCAAACTAATCATCCTGAAATTTATAATTTAATATTTAAAAAATCTATAGACTTGATTCATGTATTGTCCAAGACTTGATCATTTTGTTCGTTTTAACCCCAACGGAACCGTAAGTCGTTGCGGACACATGGTCTCGCCACCACAGTTTGATTTGCTTGAAGATATGGAATCTAGTACATGGTTACACAATGTAAAAGAAAAAATGGCCAACGAAGAATGGCCTGCTGAATGCATAAGATGCCAGGAAACCGAACCCGACAGCATACGAGAATATGCTAAAAAATTAGATAGTCAGACTGTACAGCCAGATTATTTACAAGTGGGCGGAGTATTAGATAATTTATGTAATGCGGCCTGCCAGACCTGTAATGAAAACCTAAGCACCAAAATAGGTAGTCTTAATAGTCGACAGTTTCCTATAATTAACAACTTTGATCGATTTCAACTGTTGCCACAAGATAGAATCGTACACTTAGATATCAACGGCGGCGAGCCCAGTTACAGCAAGAACTACAAGAAAATCTTAGCCAACTTACCGCCTAATTTAAAAACTCTTAGACTTAACACAAATTGTAGTACTGTATTGACAGAACTAATAGACATAGCCCGTCGCGGCATTGACGTTACTGTTACAGTCAGTTGCGACGGCATTGGATCAGTTCATGATTTTGTACGGTGGCCCATACCTTGGCAAGAGTTTTACAACAATTTAATGACATATAAAACAATGCCGGTAAACCTGAATTTATGGACTACAGTCAGCGTATTAAATGTGGATGACTTACCTAATATACAAGCGTTTGCCCTGGAACACGGCATTGATCACAGTTATGCATATTTAAAAACTCCTGTTGAATTAAGTGTTGATAATACTAACCAGGCGGCCAAAGATGCATACATAGAAAAACAAAAACAACTAAGAGAGATCAAATGAAAATTGCAATTACTGGTCACACTGCCGGAATTGGGCAAGCCTTGGCACAAGAATATATACTTGATCAACACGAAGTTGTCGGCCTAAGTCAACGCGAAGGCAATAATATTCGCAACACACCTAAAATTTGTGATCGAATTGAACCATGTGATGTGTTTATTAATAATGCACAGACCGGATATGCCCAAACTGAATTGTTGTTTGAAATGGCACAACGTTGGCAAGGAACCAAAAAACACATCATTGTTATCAGTACCATGATGACTCAAGACCCTGTTTCTGTTTTATCGGGGCTGGATATGGATCAGTATCGAATACAAAAAGTAGCCCTTGAAGAAGCAGTTCGGCAAATACGCAATCGTCGACTTGGCGTAACTGTTACCATAGTTCGTCCTGGAAATATAGCCACAAGCCCAGACAAAACAGTTCCGCCTGCTGCCGATGTTAACAACTGGGCAAGAACATTATTAGACTTGTTTGACATGGCCAAAAATAACAATTTATCAATTCCAGATATATCGTTAGGACCACTGAATCCGTGACACCAAAAGATGTTCTAACAAACAAATATTTCTGTCCAATGCCATGGACAGGACTGATGTATAACTTTGATGGCAAAATTAAAAATTGTATTCGAAGCGACGAAAAAACTGGCGTACTAGGCAATATCAAAGACACTCCCATTGACGAAATATTGTCAGGACCTATCAATACTGCCAAACAAACAAATATTACAAATAACAAACCAGCAGCTGGATGCCACACTTGTTATGATTTAGAACATGGAAAACAAGGTTTTGATATTATCAGTGATAGAATTTTTTACATACGAGAATTAAAACAAGTTCCACTTGACACCTATCAAGTTAACAATTTTAATTTACAAACCATTGATGTTCGCTGGACCAATCTATGTAATTTTGCCTGCGTGTATTGCGGCCCACAATTTAGTAGTAAGTGGGCCAGTGAATTAAATATTAAAAAAGAAGCACCATCGGAAGAACAACTAGCAAATTTTAGAGAATACATCCATCAACATGCCAAGCAACTTAAACATGTTTATCTTGCTGGTGGCGAACCATTGTTGATGAAAGAAAATTTGGAACTACTACAAGAATTAAACCCCGAAGTTAATCTTAGGATAAACACTAATCTTAGTAAAGTTGATACCGGAGTGTTTGATGCTGTATGTAGTTTTAAAAATGTACATTGGACAGTAAGTGTAGAAACCATCGAAGATGAATTTGAATATATACGATTTGGAGGACAGTGGACAGATTTTTTAGAAAATTTAAACACAATTAGAAAATTGGATCACAAGATAAGTTTTAATATGATATGGTTTTTACTTAATTATGATACAGTATTTGGGTGTGTGGACTACTTAAAAGGATTGGGATTCCATAATAACAGTTTTGTTATTGGAGCACTACTAGGCCCAGACTACCTAAACATCAGACATTTACCAAAAAGTGTGTTACAATTGTTAAAGATGAAACTGGAATCACGGATCAATGAGCAACCTGGATACCTACTCGAAGATAGCTATTGCAACATGCTACACTATATAGACAAACCGATTGAACAAGACTTACCAGGATCTTTTGAAAAATTAGCAGTAATCGATCAGAGGCGCGGAGTAGATAGCAGTAAGATTTTTACAGAATTATACAAATTAAAATGATTGATAAATTATATATTTCGACTGTTGATTATGATTGGAATGGTAGCAATTCCTTACTACTTGACAGACACAACATAGATAAAATTATTTCTAGCAATAACAATATAAATTGTCATACTTCGGTAGAAGATTTATTTTGTGAAAATATTAGTGTAGCATGTAATAATGCAAATGAAATAGTATTGGTTAATGTAAATGAAAACATTAATATTACAAATGATAATTGTTTTTCATACGGACGATTGTTTAATGAATTGACAAGGCATGCAGAAAAAGTTAAAAACTTTACCTGGAATAAAAAATTTAATTATTTAAAAAACACCAGGACTACTGACACTCCAGTTTTATGGACAGCTGGATGTTCAGTTACTGCTGGAGCAGCCATTGCACACAGCGAGAGATGGGGTACCTTGCTGAGCAAGTATTTAAATTTATCTGAGGTAACATTATCTCGAGGCGGAACCTCAATACTCTGGTCAGCAGATCAAATATTAAGGTCTGACATACGTGAAGGAGACGTTGTAGTCTGGGGACTAACTAATGTTCCCAGACTAGAGGTAGCAAGCAATTGGAATTTTAATTCAGTAACTATTAATAACTATTTTACTGTGGAAAAAGAAAATCAATACTGGACATTGAATTATTTTGAAAGCGAATCACAGGTACTGTTAGCATTGCGAAATATTTTACAAGTTATAAATTTTTGCCAAAAAGTAAAAGTACCATTATACCTTGCTAATATTCTTGATGTGGCTTGGTTAGGTGTAATGTTAAAAGAGTTTAAAAATTTTATTGATCTGACAGAAAATTTATCAATAACTGGAAATACTATAGATTTTATAGATCTAGGTTCGGATAATCAACACCCCGGGCCTAAGCAACACCAGCAGTATGCAACAAAAATATATAATTTTATTAAGGAAAGTAACCATGGCAAAACCATTTGACGTATCAAAATTTCGCAAAGAAATTACCAAAAGTATTGATGGATTGTCAATCGGCTTTAACGACCCCACAGACTGGATTTCAACTGGTAATTATGCACTGAACTATCTTATATCCGGGGACTTTCAGCGCGGCATTCCCTTGGGCAAGGTCACGGTGTTTGCCGGTGATTCCGGTGCTGGCAAAAGCTACATCTGCTCGGGCAATATCATTAAAAATGCCCAGGAGCAAGGCATCTTTGTGGTGCTGATTGACAGTGAAAATGCTCTGGACGAAGACTGGCTCCGGGCACTGGGCGTAGACACAGATGAGTCTAAGCTGATCAAGCTCAGCATGGCCATGATCGATGATGTGGCCAAGACCATCAGCACTTTCATGAGTGACTACAAGGCCTTGCCCGATGGCGAGCGTCCCAAGGTCCTGTTTGTGATTGACAGCTTGGGCATGTTGCTCACGCCCACAGACATCAACCAGTTTGATTCTGGCGATCTCAAAGGTGATCTGGGTCGCAAGCCCAAAGCACTCACAGCCCTGGTACGCAACTGTGTCAACATGTTTGGATCATACAACGTGGGCTTGGTGTGTACCAATCATACCTATGCCAGTCAAGACATGTTTGACCCAGACGACAAAATTTCCGGAGGACAAGGCTTTATCTATGCAAGCAGCATTGTGGTTGCTATGAAAAAAATGAAACTGAAAGAGGATGAAGATGGCAACAAGATCGCAGATGTCATGGGCATACGTGCTGGCTGCAAGGTAATGAAAACTCGTTATGCCAAACCGTTCGAAGGTGTGCAGATCAAGATTCCCTATGAAACCGGAATGAATCCCTACTCGGGACTGGTAGATCTAGCAGAGAAAAAAAATCTCTTGAAAAAAGAAGGCAACAGTTTGGTGTTTGTGACCAGTGACGGCGAAATTATCAAACAGTTCCGTAAAAAGTGGGAATCAAACGAAAATGGTTGTTTGGATCGACTCATGCAGGATTTCAACAATCAAAAAAACACAGCCAACGATGATGAAACAGTACAGGAGGAACAGGTATGAGTGTAGAGTTAAGTCGTGAAATTTGGGATGAACTCAAGCGGTACGTCAATGTGGTTGACCGCGAAGAAGCTGCCGAAATCATGGTAAGTGTCCTGATTGACAATGACATTTCAGCCGAAGAAATCAAACACACGTTCAAAGGCGATAGTGAAATTCGGCGTGCTGTATCAACTTACATGGAAGATCACCTGGTGCCCGACGATGACGATGAAGAAAACAACGATGACTTAGTCATCGATGACGATGAATATTGATCCAGTTAGAATAAGTTATTATTGTGTGGTATAGCAAAGTAGTAGCCGACCTGGGCAACATTCCAGATTTCATAGCTCATTATGAACATGAACTGGATGCAGCCAAGCGTGATTGTAGACTCTCAGGGCTGGTAGAAAAAAACATCACAGCCTTGCCGGGCATTACTGAGCATCGTTTTAATCAACTTCAAGAAATCGAAGCCATACTGAATCATCTCAATATTCAGCTGAGAAAAATTCGTCGTCGGCATTTTCAAAAGTACCTGGAGGGATATGCTCGAGCACTGACATCAAGAGATGCCGAAAAGTATGTGGACGGAGAAGATGAAGTGATTGACTTTGAGACCATAATTAACGAAGTGGCCTTGCTGCGCAATCGTTGGTTGGGAGTGATGAAGGGCTTGGATTCCAAGTCTTGGATGAGTGGTCACATTGTGAGATTGCGCACGGCCGGAATGGAAGACATACAAGTATGAAGTTTGCACACCCAGGCGACAGCCACAATCACAGTTTGTCAACACTGAATCAACTGTTTGAGTATGATGATTTCATGCTCAGTATCAGGACTGTGTTGGATTTGGGCTGCGGCCGCGGTGACGATCTTGAATGGTGGGCAACACGCACCACTCGAGATGAAAATCCTGAACCCTTGAACATTCGTTGCACTGGCGTAGATTTGGCCTCGGACTTGATTTTGACACACAGATACAACAATGTGTTTTATCAATCCATTGACTTTGAAGGTCCGATTGCACCAACTGCCAACGGTTACGATGTGTTGTGGTGTCACGATGCATTTCAATATGCACTCAACCCAGTGGCGACCTTGAGCAGTTGGTGGCAACTGGCCAGTCCTGGTGCCATGTTGTATATTGCGGTGCCTGTGACACAGCGCATCTATCAACGACAGCTGGATTATCATTTGACTTCGGGCTGCTACTATCATTATACCTTGGTCAGTCTGATCTACATGCTGGCCACGGCAGGATGGGACTGCAGAAGTGGTTTTTTCAAACAGACACCATCAGATCCCTGGATACATGCTGCGGTTTATAAAGGTGCACACCCACCCAAGGACCCCAAGCACACCAACTGGCACGAGTTGTCTGAGCTTAAACTCTTGCCTGAATCGGCCGATCGCAGTGTGTATTCACACGGATATCTGCGTCAACAAGACTTGATCGTACCTTGGTTGGACCACAGTCTAATGAGCATGGCAGTAAAATAACAGCATGACTACAATTCCGGTATTTGTGGGCTATGATCCTAGAGAAGCCATTGCCTTTCATACCTGTGTGAATTCAATCATACGACATGCCAGTCAACCTGTGGCCATCGTGCCCTTGGCCTTGAACCTGTTTCGGGACTACACAGAAACACACGGTGACAACAGCAATCATTTTGTATATACCAGATTTCTAGTTCCACATTTGATGAACTATTCTGGTTGGGCTATTTTTATCGATGGCGACATGATTGTGCGTGATGATATCGCTCAGCTATGGGAATTGCGCGACCCAAGCAAAGACGTCATGGTGGTCAAGCACGACTACAAAACCCGTATGACCAAAAAGTATCTTGGTCATAACAATCAAGACTATCCACGTAAAAATTGGTCCAGTGTGATTCTTTGGAATTGCAGCAACCCGGTCAATGGTCAACTTACTCCAGAGTTTGTGCAAACATCAACCGGTGCATATCTGCATCGTTTTGCCTGGGTCGACAACGAACGTATTGGAGCATTGCCCATTGAATGGAATTGGCTGCCGGACGAATTTGGTACCAATCCCAATGCCAAACTGTTGCACTACACGCTTGGCACGCCCTGTTTTCATGAGTTTGCTGATACTCCACAAAGCGAAGAATGGCATCGAGAGCGCATATTAACCGAACACTGTCAACAACATGGCATTTAAACTAGCAGTCTATCATAAATCAGTTCCAAATAAAAAAAATTTTGAAAAAACGCATATGTTGCAGCTGGTTGCCCAGGGAGCCAAGTTGGCAGGCGACACAGTAATCAACATAGAAAATTATATCCCGGTCACATGTGATGTAGCAGTCATACAAGGATGGACAGCAGCCGATATTCAACGCCCGCATTTGGCTTTGCGGAACGCTGTCATCAATCAACAGCTGATCACACATCGGTATGTATTGACCGCCGACAGCAATTTGTTTTTGTACGCCAACACTGACAATCCATTGCATTATCTCAGATACAGTTTTAACGGAGTGTTTCCAACGACTGGAATTTATTTTGACACACCAGTTGATCCGATCAGATGGAAAAAAATCAGTCAGGATTTAAAAATAACAGTCAAAGATTACAGAACCTCCGGGCAACACATACTTGTTTGTCTACAAAGAAACAACGGATGGAGCATGGGCGGATATTCAGTGGTAGACTGGACACGGTCAACAATACAACAACTGAGACAACACACAGACAGACCCATCGTGATCAGACCCCACCCTGGCGATCAAAAAAGTCTGATCTATCTACAAGAATTGACCAATTTACAGTCCCGAATGAATTTCAAAATCTCAAATCACACAAGCATCCGAGATGACCTACACAATTGTTGGGCAGCGGTCAATCATAATTCTAGTCCTGTGGTAGCAGCAGCCATTGAAGGCATGCCGGTATTTGTAACTGATCCCGAGCGCAGTCAATGTTGGGAAATTGCCAACGTAGATTTAAGCATGATTGAACAGCCAACCTGCCCAGACAGGACCCACTGGCTAAACAGGCTAGCAATGAGTCACTGGAAATTTGATGAGCTTAGGTCTGGAGAAGCCTGGGCGCACATGCGACAGTTTGTTCGCGATACTGCTTAAGGTGTTGAGCCCAGGCCGATCTGGTCTTCCTTGTATCATCGTGATTATAGAGTTTTTTGTCGTATCTGCGATTTGCGTAAGTTTCATCAAAATTGTTTCCAGTCACGTCATAGCGGTCGTGAAACACTGTGACCGGAATTGGTTGCACAGCATCGGCTTCGTGACAGATATCTTGTATCCACGAATCGTTCAATTGATGTTGGCTGACTTCGCCAAACAAGTCAATCCAGACTCTGGGTATCAAGGGAAACAAAGTCAGGGTTGGTTTGAAATTCTCAGTGGCCATGTGTAACATGCCCACAAAGTCTTTGTGGTCTGCAACATATTGATCCCACCCAACTGTTTGCATGACAGCATCGTCATTCCAGACCATGAGCCACTGACCACGAGATTGTTTGGCCATGGCGGTGTAGTAATGATTAAGTCCCGAATACCCCCACGGAGTACATTCTAACACTTGGTCTGTGGAACCAAACTGTTTGACAAGAGTGTGCCATTTTGAACTTTGAAAATATTGATCACTAGCCTGATCATCGTCGTCGTAGGCTGCAACAATTTCAATGCAGCCCGGATCCTGACAGTTGCTCAACAGGCTCTGTACGCTGCGTTCTACCAGGGCTGTGCGATTTCGTGTGGGCAACAACACGCTGACTAAAATATCATTCATATTATATTTACTCTAAAACTGCGTATATAAATATTCATTATGCTTGCCTATGTCATTGGTCTCAGTCAAATTGCCAGTTCGCGTGATAGTGCAACTAAAGTCTACGCCCAATTAAAAAAGTATGGGCTGGATGTGCACCACCACGAAGGAACCTATGGTGATCAAGCCCGGGAAATTTTTGAACTCGAAGGGCGAGAACTGTATCATACCAGCTTCAAGGGCAATCCTGTGGACGATGTGTACCGTGCGTCAGCAACTCGCCCTGGAGTAATGGGCTGCTTTCACAGTCACTACAGGCTATGGCAACGTTGTGTGCAAGTCGACGAGCCCATATTGATTTTTGAAGATGATGTCATATTTGAACGTGGGTGGATACCAGTGACCTGGAATGATGTGCTGCTGGTCGCTACCGGTAAGTCGGTGTACAAAGACGACTGGTATGCAGAAAAACTTTATAACCCCCAAGGGGAACCCTGTGCTGTTCCACTCAATCGCAAAGTCATGCCCGGCGCAGTTGGCTACGGTCTTACTCCCAGAGGTGCAAAAAAACTCACAGAATTTTATCAAAATTGGTTTGCACCTGCTGACAATTCAATGAACGCTACTGTGGTCAATTTGGAGTGCCATAACTATTTGATGGGTCGTGCGGCCATTGACGAAGATGGCAAAAAAAGCCTGACCAAAAGCCATATGTGGGACAAAAAGAAAAAATCTAACGCACTGGATTCCAGTAAGCTTCTGGACGACTAACTACCAAATCTTGCTGTTTGCTTCGACCTTGCTGCTTTCTGTTGCCCTTCATGTGATCCATGAATTTTCCCAGGTCTGAATTTATAAAAGGATGACCTGCACGTCCGGGGTTTGGCAGCGTGTGAGTCAAGTTATAGAACTTGTTGTTGTTCTGATATTTTTTGCGCACAACGTCCCACACATAGCTGTCGTGCCATTCAGCTAGATCAAAAATACGGTCTTGATCGTACATGGCAACCAAGCTGTTGATGAAGTTTTGAGTTTCAGGATGATCTAGGTTATAGCCTACCCAACCACATTCGGAATGATAATTTTCTCCTCGACCCAGGTAACTGATCATGGAGTCAGCCGGGCATAATTTTTCCAAGTCAGCCTGTTGCACAGGACTGTGAGTGACTGTGTCGGCATCTAGCCAGATCAACCAACCATGATTGATGTAACTGCTGGCCAGTTTGATAGAATAAATTTTGTAACAAAACCGTACAGCATCCCATTTGAATGATTTGGCCGGATCAAATATCCCGGGCGGCCCGGCCTGGCCATGAGCCTGTGGGTTACGTCGATGACGGTCAACAAATGCCTGCAGTTGATGATCAAGACTCAACAGATCCAAAATTTGTGTGTTGGCTCGAGTCACTGTGGGATCGCAGTTTTCGGCACACACAATCAAGTCCACATTGCTGGGCCAAAATTTTTCAAATGTGTCAATCATTTGCTGGCCGTATTGTTTTAATCCCGGGGCATTAAAAGTGGTAACTACAGCATATTTCATCTGGATATTTAGTGATTAAAACTGTGGCCTATTTTCCTTCTCAGTGCGCTTTGAACAGTGTGCCTGTTCTGCAGGCTTTGCTGACCGGCCTACAAACACAAGGAATACGGTGTGAACAAAATGGCTGTGACTCGGACGCAGCTATAATATGGTCGGCACTGTGGCACGGACGAATGGCCCTAAACCAGCAGATATATGAAAAATATCGGGCACAAAACAAACCGGTGATCATTGTTGATGTTGGCGCACTTGAACGTGGAGTGACCTGGAAGATTGCTCTCAATCATGTCAATCGGCTGGGACATTATGGACACACTGAAAATTTAGACCCGGATCGCCCGGCACGATTGGGCATAAAATTGTCAAACAAGTTGGGCAGCAACCCGGCAATATTGATCGCTGCGCAACACAAACATAGTCTACAGTTGGCCGGGCAAGACCACAAACAGTGGATTGTGGAACAGATAGAGGCCATAAGAAAAGTCAGCGACCGTCCTGTTGTTGTTCGCCCTCATCCAAGAAGTCCACTGGATTTGAACAACCTGGACAAAACAATACAAATTGAACGACCGCAAAAACTAGCCAACACCTACGACAGCTTTGACATGAATTTTGATTGGCATGCTGTGGTCAACTATTGTTCAGGCCCGGGCATACAAGCAGCCATTGCTGGAACACGACCTGTAGTTGCAACCTGTAGTTTGGCATTTCCGGTATCGGTCGCTATCGACAACATAGAACAGCCGTATGTGCTGGACAGAGAACAATGGCTGGTTGAAATATGCCACACCGAATACACGGTTGAAGAAATCAAACAAGGCCTATGGATTCACAGACTAAAACTATAGACTGTGCCTGTGTCATACACGGAACAGCCTACGACTGGACCTATGTGGATCGTCTGTACAACATGCTGAGTCGGCATATCACTCCGGGCATTAGACTGCATGTGTACACCGAATCTGATAGACCAGTGCCAGCACATATGATCAAACACGAATTGATTGATTGGAAAATTTCTCAACCCAAACGAGCTTGGTGGTACAAGATGCAGTTGTTTGATCCAGCACATCACACCGGTCCTTTGTTGTATTTTGATCTAGACACAGTGATAGTGCGCAATATTGATTGGATTTGGAAACAGCCCACTGCATATTTTTGGGCAGTAAGAGATTTCAAATACCTGTGGCGCCCGGCTTCAACTGGCCTAAATTCCAGCATTATGTGGTGGGACACAGCAAGATATGCCCACGTTTGGCATGAGTTTTTGCAACACAACTTGTCCGACATCATGCATCGGCATCACGGAGACCAAGACTATATTTCAGCCACAATTGCCGAAAATCAACGGCGCATGTTTGATGTTGATCAGATTCTGAGCTGGCGATGGCAGTGTGTTGACGGTGGTTATAATTTTAGCAAACGTAGACACCATGCCCCGGGGGCCGGGACTCACATACCCAATTCTGCTAGTGTTTTGATTTTTCACGGCAATCCAAAACCGGCCCATATTCAGGACAAAGTGGTGCTGGATCACTGGCGATGATAAATAACTGTATAGGAGACCCAACCAATGACCAACAGAACAATAAAATTTTTTGGATATGCATACGGTGATGCACCGGTGCAGTTAAGTGCACAAATCAATGGACAAACTGTGTTTAGCGGAGCAGTTGAAACAGTGAATCAAACAATTCCTTCTGGTCAAATTGATATGTCAGCTGCTCCGGTTCTGTTTTCTTTGGAAAATAGCCCGTTGTTTCCGGTAGAATTTTCAGGAAGCTATCCAATGACTGTGACAGTGGAAACTGGATATGGTGTGGCTCTGAATCAAGTACGTTCAAACTACATGCGGGGATTTGATAAGGCAGGTAATGTTGCAATAGCCGGCAATGCCACTGGATTTTTGGAATGTTTTTCGATAGAAAACATCAACGACGTTGGCGATAGTCGTAGCAATGTCACTATTGATGGAATTGCTGTACCACGAAATTATATTCCCGACGGAACAGGCCGAGACGGCAAAGGCGAATGGACCTGGGTGGTAAATCAAGGCAGTGTTATAGGTTACGATCTCAATGTTAGTTTGGGTAATGTAGCAGCTTGAGTTTTTTGCACACTTTTCAATAAAAAGCCCTGTACAAACAGGGCTTTTTTGTGATTGACGTTTGATTGTGTTTTTGTTATAATTGCTGTTTCACAATAGCAAGAAAGAACAAGCAATGAAAATCAATCCATTAAAAATTCAAGCTGCACTGGTAGTGGCCGGCACAGTGGCATTTGCGGCTGTTGCCCTGGCACTGACAAAGTTGGTAAGCACTTACTTTACTACAGAAACCTTGTTCACGGTGTACATGGCCGTAACTGTGGGGTTCGTGTTGTACTGTTTTTATCGAATGGTGCTGATCCAACTTGAGCTGCGGAAAAAAGTCAGCAAAAATCCCGCAAAATAACCGGTTGACCAAGTTGCTCCTTTTTGGTTATAATATACACATATTAACAACGCGGAGCTGGAAATGAGCAAAATTTGTATCAAAAACGGTGTGTATCGTAACCAACCGGTGCGCAACATCACTTTTTCTTTGGTGCAGGGATTTAGAACAGGTGCCCGCGGTGGCTATGTCACAGTGGACAGCGAGGGTTATTTTGGGCCAGATTTTGGCCAAGTGCGTGTGCGTGTAAACTCAATTGAAGACATTGAATATGTGGAAGGAACCAGCGTGACAAAAGAAAATACAGTGGTGGAATTCAAGCCTCAACCACAGGTGGAAACCGAAGATGAGGCCATGGCTCGTATTCGTGAGCGTTTTGAAATTCTTACCGAAATGACCAAGGCCGCTGTGGGCGGTGACATTCGAGCCATGATCGTGAGTGGCCCTCCTGGCGTGGGCAAGAGCCATGGCGTAGAGACTGAAATTGAAAAAGCCTGCATGTTTGACAAACTGGCCGGCAAGCGTCTGCGAGCCGAAGTGGTCAAAGGTAGTGCAACACCTATTGGCCTGTTCCAGACCTTGTACAAGTTTTCTGACGCCAATTGTGTGATTGTGTTTGACGACTGTGACTCGATCCTGCTGGATGATGTGGCCTTGAACTTGCTGAAAGGCGCCTTGGACTCGGGCAAGAAGCGCACTATTTCTTGGTTGAGCGAGAGCGCTGCTCTGCGCAGAGAAGGCATTCCGGACCGTTTTGAGTTCAAGGGTAGTGTGATCTTTATCACCAACTTGAAGTTTGATCAAATGAAGAGCCAGAAACTGCGTGACCACTTGGATGCACTGCAATCACGTTGTCACTATCTGGACTTGACCTTGGACACCATGCGTGACAAGATCTTGCGTATCAAGCAGATTGCCAAGGACGGTGTGCTGTTTGCAGACTACGACTTTGAACCCGAAACGCAAGACAGCATCTTTGAGTTTATGGAAACCAATCAAGCCCGCTTGCGTGAGATGAGCCTGCGTATGGCGCTGAAGATTGCTGACTTGCGTAAGTTGAGTCCCGACAACTGGCGCCGTCTGGCAGAGACTACCTGCATGAAGGTAGAGTAAAATGGAAGCGTCGATTGTTTGGATGCTGTTGAATGGTTGGTTTGCCAAGCATTGTTTTGAGGATGGCTCTACTGCATCAGGATGGGTGTGTTTGTTTATCAGTGCCTATTATCTGGCTCGAGTG
>Ga0214923_10004608_pt1 | contig 16542 bp, 15 predicted proteins | sample LL1510_MetaG_FD_177993 | JGI IMG/M metagenome (GOLD analysis project Ga0214923, IMG submission 177993) | Freshwater microbial communities from Lake Lanier, Atlanta, Georgia, United States - LL-1510 | ecosystem: Environmental > Aquatic > Freshwater > Lake | place: USA: Georgia | collected...
GAGATATTTCATTAATGAAAAATATAGAAAATCATTATTCAACACAAATAATGGAAATGCCTGCTGATTTAAATTTTTTAAATAAATTATAATTGTTGAATTATTAATTATTAAATTACACCGACCGAAAAGAAAAATGAGACAAAACTTTACAAGTTATAAGTTATGATTTATATATTTTCTTTACGAAGTTTGAAACTATGTTTCAAATAATTTGTTAAATGTTCTTGTGTTATTTTATTTGCTAATATATCTTTTATGAACCGAGACCTAAATGGAAGTAGAAATATTTTGTATCTAATGAAAGAATGGATACAGAATAGAAAAAGACCAACTATGTTTTGTAGAAAAACATTCATATCACAAGACGAGTGATAGACCCAAAGTTATAAATACCGAAAGAAAAGATTAAGGAAATGAGATTTTAATTTATTTTTTAATACGATTTTGTCTCATTTTTCTTTTCGGTCGGTGTAATGTAATGTTGCAAAACCATCTGTTGAATAATATTTAAGAATTGTATATAATATTGTTGTAGATATTCCTACTAATAATCCTAATAAATAAATGATATTTGTTGTTATTTTTGAAATCTTTCCTGTTATTTCAAATTTTTCTGTATTAATATTTGTATAAACTATATATATTTGTATTAATAACAAAATTATAATTATATTACTAAAAGAATTATATCCTGGAGCAACATGACCATTTATTATTTTCTCTCTATAATAAATTATTAAATATAAAATAAATACAATAATTCCTAAAATTAATATTAATGGTCCTGAAATCGTTAAAATTGCAATTATTGTATTGTAAAATGTATCATTAGATGTTGTTTTTAAAATATTTGAAAATGTTAAAACTAAAATCATTAATATGCTAAAAGTCAATAAAGCATAACCACTTATATTTGCATCTAAAGATGTTTTTGTTTCTGTAAAAAAACCTATTAAAAAACATAAGACACTTGCAAATATAAAAGATTTATATATTATTGAATAAATATTATTCATTTATATAATTGCAACAAATAATTTATAATTTTTTAGTTATTTTTTAGTTCGTCAATTTGTTTTTGCAAATGTTGAATTTTACTAAACATTATTGGAATAATTTCTTGATAATTTATATTTTTTACACTCTGAAATTCATCAATTAATTCTGGAAAATATTGTTCAATATCTTCTTCTAAAAATCCAAAATGTGTTTTTGATTTTTTATCATTTGTATAATTAAATATTATTGGATTAATTGTAAAAAAATCTTCAATTAATTGGCTTTTTTCATTTAATAATTTTATTTTATTTTTTTTGTCTGATGGATTATATATTGTTCCTGTAACTATTAAATCATTATTAATTAAAATAGTTGTTGTATTGTTTAAAGGCGTTTGCACTATTTTTTTATTATATGTTTTATATATCCATTGAGCAATATTTTTACTACTAGAATTTATAAATTGTTTTATATTTCCTTGTTGTGTGTCTATTCTACCTCCATAATTTGCAATTGTTGATACTATTGACATTATTATATATAATTTATAATATATATTTTGCTTTATAACCTTGAAAATTAAAAATATAACAAAATTGCTAATTTACACCCTTGAATATTACACCTTTTCTCATTTAAAACGCCCATTTTATATGAGAAATTTATAAATAATTCTTCTTGATTTTTCGTGTCTTTTTATTGGATACATATTTTTCTGGTCTTTCATATGTTCCCTTAATTATATTTCTATATTTTTCTTTTGGTATATTTCTTATTGTTTTTGTTATGTTATTTTTAAGTTTTTCGTGGGTTAAACCATCTAACTTTTGTAAATGTGATTTTAGCATACTAAAATAATTTTCTATGGAATTTGTGAAATGTTGATAAGGAACAGCATATAATACATGATTTTCTTTATTTATTACTTCTTTTACTTTTGGATTTCTATGACTACTTGCGTTATCTAAAATAATTAATTTATTTTTAAATTTGTTTGTTATATTTGCTTCTAAAAATTCAACCATTCTATCAGCATTTATACCGTTTTTTTCATATAAATCCCAACCAACTACTCCATTTACCGAAATAGCGAATATACCAGTATATTTTTTGAATACTTCTTGTGATTGTGTTTTTATCACACATCGTTTCCCTTTTTCACTAGAAGAAGAAAAAGTAAGACCATCAATATTGATTTTACATTTTTTTCTTATTTTTAGTGTCTATAATGGGCGTTTTAAATGAGAAAAGGTGTAAAAACCACACCTTTAATGATTTTTTATATTTTTATCAAAATATATATATGACGTAATTTAATAAAAATAAAATACAAAGACATTATTTTAATGTTAAAAGGTTAAATCTTCAGAGATGTTATCACAAATTATATAAAATAAAAATATAAATATTATTTAAATAACTAAATATGAATAAAAATTCAAATATATGCATCAATTGTAATAATTATTTAAATATATGCAATAATTGTAGAAAACATGGACATATATTTAATCAATGCAAATTTCCTATAATTAGTTATGGGATTATTGCATTTAAATATACAAAATATGGATTAAAATATTTAATGGTAAGAAGAAAAGATACATTTGGTTATATAGATTTTATTAGGGGTAAATATTCAACAAACAATTTACAACAATTAATGAATACAATAGATCAAATGACATTAGAAGAAAAACAAAAAATATTAACAGAACCATTTGAAAAATTATGGAAAGAAATGTGGGGTGATGATGGACCATTAAGTATCCAATATAAAAATGAAGAAAATTTATCAAAAAAAAAATACGATTTGTTAAAAGAGGGATTTAAAATAGACGATAAAATTATAAAAATAAAAGATTTAATTAATTTAAGTAATACAAATTGGAATGAACCTGAATGGGAATTTCCTAAAGGTAGAAGAAATCAAAAAGAAAAAGATATTGAATGTGCATTAAGAGAATTTGAAGAAGAAACAGGCATAAACAAAAACTTTTTAATTACAATAGAAAATTTATTACCATTTGAAGAAACCTTTGTAGGTTCAAATCATAAATCATATAAATATAAATATTTTTTAGCATTTATACAACATGAAGATGAAGTTTGCAATTATCAAAAAACGGAAATTAGTAAAATTGAATGGAAAACTATTGATGAATGTTTAGAAATTATAAGACCATATAATTTAGAAAAAAAAGAATTAATTAAAAATATTAATAAATTATTACAAGAATATAGATTATATTTATAATATATATTAATAAATGGAAAATAATAATAGTTTATCATCATTATCTTTTGAAAAATATAATACTATAGATGATACTATAGATAATACTATAGATGATACTAATAATACTGAATTAAATAACATTGTTAGCGATAGTGATAGCAATAGTGATAGTGATAGTGATATTAATAATGAAATTAATCAAAATGAATTAAAAGAAGGGTTAAAAAATTGCAATGCTGAAAATTATTATACAAAAAATTGTAATAAATTTATATTAAAAAAAGAATTATTAGAAAGAAATTATTTAGATGAACATAAATATGAAAATGAATATTTATACCCAAATTTAAATGATAAATTATTTAATATAAAAATAGCTCAAAAAAAAGAATTTAATGACACACAATATGATGGTCCTAATTTTGAAAAAAGTATAAAAGAACAATCCGAAATATTAGCAAATGCACCTTATGAATTACAACCACATCAAGCATTTGTAAAAAACTTTATGTCATTTCAAACACCATATAGCAGTTTGTTATTATATCATGGATTAGGTTCTGGTAAAACATGTAGTGCAATTGGAGTTACTGAAGAAATGAGAGATTATATGAAACAAATGGGTATAAATAAAAGAATAATTATTGTAGCTTCAGAAAACGTTCAAAATAATTTTAAAATGCAATTGTTTGATGAAAGAAAATTAAAAGAAATAAATGGAATTTGGAGCACAAGCGGATGCATTGGAAATAAAATGTTAAAAGAAATTAATCCAATGAATATGCCAATCACTCGTGAAAAAATTATTACTCAAATTAAATCATTAATAAATACTTATTACATATTTTTAGGTTATGTTCAATTTGCAAATTATATAATAAAAACAATGAATTATGAAGAAGAAATTAAAAAAAAAACAGATGGAAAAGTTGAATTAAATAGTAGAATAATTAGACGTTTACAAAATGAATTTAATAATAGGTTAATTGTTATTGATGAAGTTCATAACATACGCAAAACTGAAGACAATGAAAATAAAAAAGTTGCTATTAATTTAGAATTTTTAGTAAAATCAGTTCAAAATATGAGATTATTATTTTTATCTGCTACACCTATGTATAATAATTACAAAGAAATTATTTGGTTATTAAATGTTATGAATATGAATGACAAAAGAGGTAAAATCGATGTAAAAGATGTATTTTATAAAAATGGTGAATTTAAAAAAAATGGAAAAGAATTATTAATAAGAAAAGCAACCGGATATATATCATTTGTTAGAGGTGAAAATCCATATGTATTTCCATATAGAATATATCCAAATGAATTTGCACCTGAATGTACATTTCCGGAAATTAAATATCCTTCTTATCAAATGAATTTAAAAAAAATAGGTTATGAAGATAAAAAACGAATATTGAAATTATTTATAACAAAAATTGGCGGATGTAATAATTGTGGTAATTGTCAATATTGTTGTTATAGATATATTATTCATACTTTAAGAAACAAAAAATTTTCTATAATAACTAAACATGGTGTTATTAGAGATATGCCAAGTTTTGAAAATATGGAATCATTTGGTTATACATTATTACAAACACCAATAGAAAGTTTAATAATTTCTTATCCAATAATAGGATTAAAAGATGCTTTAAATGAAATACCTGAAAATGTTTTTTCAGAAGATATCTCTCCAAGTTTTGATACACTTTCTAATTTTAAAGAAGATAAAAATGATGAAATTTATAATGATTTTCCTGAACCTATTTCTGGAAAAGAAGAACCAAAATATATTATTAAAAGTCCGTTTTCTGTAAGAAAAGATACATTAGAAAATAATGAAGAAATACCAGTTGTTGAAAAAATATATTCACATGATGAAGATATTATTGTAAATAAAAAAACAAGAAAACTACGCAAATGCAAATATGGCGAAAGATTAGATAATGGAAAATGCCCTCCTAAAAATAATGAAAATCCAGATTCTATAGTTGATAAACCAAACATAATTGTTGATAAACCAAAAATAATTGTTGATAAACCAAAAATAATTGATGATGAAGATGCAGAAATTTTAGTAAAAGAAAGAAAACAACGTAAATGCAAATATGGCGAAAGATTGGATAATGGAAAATGCCCTCCTAAACCAAAAAAAGGTGGTTCATATTCATCATATATTGATCCACATCAATTAACCGGAAAAATAGGTTTAGAAAGAATGATGAATTTTAAAGATAGCAAATCACCACCATTTAAAGGCGATTATGAATATAAACCATTAACTTTGAAAAACTATGGGAAAATTTTTTCAGAAACAAACATACAAAATTATAGTTCAAAAATAAAAACAATATTAAATTGCATATATGATTCTAATAAAAATTTCGTTTCTGAAGGCATCATTTTGATTTATTCACAATATATTGATAGTGCATTAATTCCAATGGCACTAGCATTGGAAGAAATGGGATTTTCTCGATATAGTGAAACTGGAAAATCTTTGTTTAAAGAAAAACCTAGTGAATTAGTTGATGTAAGAACAATGAAAGAACCAAATAATAAAAAAGATTTTAAACCTGCACGTTATTCGATGATTACTGGAGATACTAGATTATCACCAAACAATGAATATGAAGTAAAAGCTTTAACAAATGATGATAATAAAAATGGAGAAAAAGTGAAAATTATATTAATATCAAGAGCAGGTTCTGAAGGTATCGATTTTAAATTTATTAGACAAGTTCACATTTTAGATCCTTGGTATAATATGAACCGAATAGAACAAATAATTGGTCGTGCTGTTCGTAATTTTTCACATATTTTATTACCTTTTGAAAAACGCAATGTTCAAATATTTATGCATGGAACTATATTAAATGATAATAAAGAAGAAAGTGCTGATTTATATGTATATAGAGTAGCTGAATTTAAAGCAATTCAAATTGGAAAAGTTACGCGGGTTTTGAAAGAAACAGCAGTTGATTGTTTAATTAATTATGAACAGACAAAATTTACACAAGAAATTATGAATAAAAATTCAAAAGAAAAAATCAAACAACAATTATCAACAGGATTAATTTTACAAAATTTTAAAGTTGGTGATGCACCTTTTTCACCTGCATGTGATTATATGATTAATTGTAATTATAATTGCACACCTGATGAAAATATTGATAAATTAAAATTGAATGAAGATACATATGATGAAAATTTTATAATAATTAATTCTGAAAAAATTATGCAAAAAATAAAAATGTTATTTAAAGATGGATTTTTTTATAAAAAAGATATGTTAATGCGATTAATTAGAACACCTAAAGAATATCCATATGTACAAATATATTCTGCATTAACACAATTAATTGAAGATAAAAATGAATTTATTACAGATAAATACGGAAGAAATGGTAAATTAATTAATATTGGCGATTATTATTTATTTCAACCAATTGAATTGATTGATAAAAATGTTTCTATTTTTGAGAGAAGTATTCCAATTGAATTTAAACATAATGCAATTGATTTTGAATTAAATCAAAATAAATCTAAAAATACTGATTTTGAAAAATTGGAAGAATTTAAATTTCAAAAAGGTAAAATTGTCTTTGATAAAATTAAAACAAATTATAATATTACCATGGATTACTTAAATGAACCAAAAGTAGAAAGAGCTGATGATAATTGGTTTAAACACGCAGGAATAGTAATGAAAAAAATGAAAGATGAATATCCTGATTCGGTAAAATATTTAAATTTGTTTTTAGTTTCACATATAATTGAATTGTTATTATTTGAAGATAAAATACAATTGATGAATTATTTATATAATCTAAAAAGTATAACACCTGATACATTGGAGAAATATGCAAAAGAATATTTTTTATTAAATACAATAACAACACAAAAATTTATTACATTCATAACATTTAATTTAGATAAAAGAATGGTTATGATATTAAACAACACAAATATTTGGGTAGAAGCATTGCCTGAAGAACAAAAAGAAATAGCTTTTTCTAAAGAAACAAAAGATTTTCTAAAATTCAATTCAAGTGATTATAATAATATAATTGGATTTATTGGATATGAAAAAGGAAATAAAAATTTATCTTTTAAAACTAAAAATATGGATTCAACAAGAGATACTGGAGCAAAATGTGACCAAGCCACAAAAAATAAAAATTTGGAAAAATTAAATAAAATTATAGGTAAAGAAATATATACAATTGAAAATACAAAAGTAATTAAAGATAAAAGAGGAAATGTTATTAAAGAAGCAATGTCAAAAATTGAAATTTGTGTTCTTGAAGAGTTTATTCTTCGTTATTTCAATTTGATTTCTAAAAATAATAAAAAGTGGTTTTTAACACCTGAAATGGCAATTTATCATAAACTTTATAAAATTTTTATTTAATTTATATTCTTTCAAAAATAAAAAATGTAATAATTTTATATATTATTACATATTTTACACCTTTACTCATTTATACCCTTGAATATTTAAACCGCATCTTTCGGTATAAAATTTAAAGATTGGTTAAAATTTTATGCATTATAAAACATACAACTTATATTTGTTACATTAGAAACGTTCCAATTATTTAAAGGTTGGTTAAAATTTTCTGCATTGCAAAACATACAACTCATATTTGTTACATTTGAAACGTTCCAATTATTTAAAGGTTGGTTAAAATTTTCTGCATTACAAAACATACCATACATATTAATAACGTTAGAAACATTCCAATTATTTAATGGTTTATTAAACATCGTTGCATTCCAAAACATTAAATTCATATCAGTGACTTTAGACACGTCCCATTCATTTAGAGATTGGTTAAATTTTTCTGCATTGCAAAACATACTATTCATATAAATTACGTTAGAAACATTCCAATTATTTAAAGGTTCGTTAAAATTGGTTGCATCACAAAACATACTATTCATATAAATTACGTTAGAAACATTCCAATTATTTAAAGGTTGGTTAAAATTGGTTGCATCAAAAAACATACCATTCATATAAGTTACGTTAGAAACATTCCAATTATTTATAGGTTTGTTAAATTTAGTTGCAGCATAAAACATCCAACTCATATCAGTAACATTAGACACATTCCAATTATTTATAGGTTGGTTAAATTTAGATGTTGCATAAAACATGCTACTCATATTAGTAACATTAGACACATTCCAATTATTTATAGGTTGGTTAAAATTGTATGCATTATAAAACATATAACTCATATCTTTTACCTTGGAAACATCCCAATTGTTAAGTGATTGGTTAAAATTGAATGCACACCAAAACATACGATTCATATCTGTTACGTTAGAAACATCCCAACCATCAATTGATTCGTTAAAATTAATAAGATTTTCAAATAATCGTGACATATTTGCAATTTGTTTACTAATAATCCAATTATTAGGGTGTCCGTATTTTTTAATTCCTTTTTCTCTATTATCATTAATATCTTTTAATGCATTTTTTAATTCATCAAATGTATTAATTTTTTTTAAATATACATTCATAATAGTATAAATAATATTTTTATAAAGTTTTGTTTTATTTAATAATATTAAAATTGTTTCTAAAATATTAATTTTTTTATTCATTTTTGTTCATTATATTATAAATAAATATTTATTCAATTTTTATAAAATAAATATTTGATAAAGAAAAATTTTAAATCTTCAAGGGTGTAAACATAGGGATAATGATTTACATGCTGAATTAAAATATCGTAATGATGGATAATAGAAAAAAATTGAATAGTTTTAAAATAACACAATAACATAATATGCAATCACAAGAAATGCAATCACATAATCAACCAAAAAAACTATATAAAGAATGGCATAAAAATGGTCAATTACATAGGGATAATGATTTACCTGCCGTTGAATTATCTAATGGAGATAAAAAATGGTATCAAAATGGTCAATTACATAGGGATAATGATTTACCTGCCGTTGAATTATCTAATGGAGATAAATCATGGTATCAAAATGGTCAATTACATAGGGATAATGATTTACCTGCCGTTGAATTATCTAATGGAGATAAAACATGGTATCAAAATGGTCAATTACATCGGGATAATGATTTACCTGCCGTTGAATTATCTAATGGAGATAAAACATGGTATCAAAATGGTCAATTACATCGGGATAATGATTTACATGCTATTGAATATTTTAATGGAGATAAAGAATGGTATCATAATGGAATAATACATCGGGATAATGATTTACCTGCTATTGTAAAAGTTAATGGAAATAAAGAATGGTATCAAAATGGTCAATTACATCGGGATAATGATTTACCTGCTATTGAATATGCTAATGGATATAAAGCATGGTATCAAAATGATAAATTACATAGGGATAATGATTTACCTGCCGTTGAATTATCTAATGGAGATAAATCATGGTATCAAAATGATAAATTACATCGGGATAATGATTTACCTGCCGTTGAATTATCTAATGGAGATAAATCATGGTATCAAAATGATAAATTACATCGGGATAATGATTTACCTGCTATTGAATATGCTAATGGATATAAAGCATGGTATCAAAATGATAAATTACATCGGGATAATGATTTACCTGCTATTGAATATGCTAATAGAGATAAAGCATGGTATCAAAATAATAAATTACATCGGGATAATGATTTACATGCTATTGAATATTTTAATGGAGATAAAGCATGGTATCAAAATGATAAATTACATCGGGATAATGATTTACCTGCTATTGAATATGCTAATAGAGATAAAAAATGGTATCAAAATGGTAAATTACATAGGGATAATGATTTACCTGCTGTTGAATATTTTAATGGAGATAAAAAATGGTATCAAAATGGCAAATTACATCGGGATAATGATTTACCTGCTATTGAATATTTTAATGGAGATAAATATAAATCATGGTATCAAAATGATAAATTACATCGTGAGAATGATTTACCTGCAATTGAAAAAGCAAATGGAGATAAATCATGGTATCAAAATAATAAATTACATCGGGATAATGATTTACCTGCTATTGAATATGCTAATAGAGATAAAAAATGGTATCAAAATGGTAAATTACATAGGGATAATGATTTACCTGCTGTTGAATATTTTAATGGAGATAAAAAATGGTATCAAAATGGCAAATTACATCGGGATAATGATTTACCTGCTGTTGAATATTTTAATGGAGATAAAAAATGGTATCAAAATGGCAAATTACATCGGGATAATGATTTACCTGCTATTGAATTATCTAATTGAGATAAAAAAATGGTATCATAATGGAATAATACATCGTGATAATGATTTACCTGCAATTGAAAAAGCAAATGGAGATAAATTTTGGTATAAAAAAGATAAATTAATAAACGAAAAGCAGCAAGTAAAGCATCCTTACCAAATGAAATTTAATGATGAAACAAGAAACAATGTTGGTGCATCTCATTGTCAAGAAGTATAAAATGAGAAAATATATAAATTGTAAAAAATAGAAATTAGTTTGGAATGAGGTTATAAAAAAGAAAAACAAAAGTGAAAAACAAGTATACTAAAACAATAAGAAAACTAAAAATAAAAACAAGCAATTTTTGAATTAATTAAAATTATTAAATAATATAAAAATAATTTAATTTTTAATAAATGAATAAACTAAAATATAATACAAAATATGAATGTAAATATTTAGGAAATTTAGAACAATATAATATTGACAAATTAAATAATGATGAAATTGAATATATACGGGATATAATATATAGAGATGATTTAATTAATATATTTGATATAGAAGATGATTTAAATATTTTTGAAGTTGCAATACCATTATTACATGATAAAATAGTTCAAAATGAAGATTTAAAAAAATGTTTAAAAAAAGCATCTAATTTTTTTATGTCTGAAGATACTGAAATAGGATTGTGTATTTTATATTCATTTGATTATTTAAATTTAACACATAAATGTATATCAAAATATCTTGAAGAAAATAATGTAGATTATGAATTATTAACAGAATTATTTAATAAAATAAAAATTAAATAATAAATTATTATATAAAAATATATAATGGCATCAACAAGAAATAAAAATACACCTGGAAATTATTCTATAGAGCAATTACAATATAAAAATTCATCAAATTATACTTTATATCCAAATTCACAATATGGAATAGCATATAATACACTACTTCCTGGAAATGGATTATTACCTGGACAAATACCTTCAAACAAATTATCTTATAATGCAGTTGATACAGAATCATTTTTATTTGGAATAAACTCAACAAATTTAGTAAATCCTGCACCTTGTTTTGTTCCAGAGATAGCAAAATTAGAAACAAGTAATATTTATGAAAAAAATACAATTTTTATGCCTGAACCATTAGTCATAAATAAAAATCAAAGACCTTTTCCAATACCAAATTAGTAAATTTATTTTGTCATATTATTTGTATTATGTTTATTGACATATTTAACGTCACTTATTTAGTAAATAAATGGAACAATAAAACAAGAAGAAGGATGTTTGCCAAGATTTTAGGAATTCCAAAAATATACCTATAAATAAAATATTACCAGACATATATGAATATTTATTTTGTATTGAAACAACAACTAAATAATATGGTTGTTTATAATGTAAATAAACTAATATGTGTAGAAAAAATATTTATCTAAATAAAATTTATATTGTAGTTTAGACAATGTACATTATGCGAAGATAATATATATTATATATACAATATATATACAATATATACAATATATTATATATATTATATATATATAATATATGACTAGTAAATTAGATGAATATGTTAAAAATGTTCTCATTGATTATGTTAAAGACCAAGTTTTAGACAAAAAAAGAGAAAAAATAATATATAATTTTTGCATGGAACAACCATCCTTATCTATAACAGTATATAGAGGACATGGAAAATCTCAAACAATTAGACCTGGTTTGTGGTATTCAACCACAACAGACATTAATGTTGCAAATAATGATTTTTCAGGTAAAAATTGTTGTATTTTTATTATACATTTATTAAATGTTCCGTGCATAGACATCAATAGTTTAATTGGTTATGAAATTGGCGATAAAAAAACAGAAAAAGAAATTATATTTTTAGGTGAAGGAACATTTTATAAAAACAGTAATTTAACAGAAGAAGGATTTCTTGAATTGGGAAATAAAAATAAATTTAATAAATATATGTTTGAATGTTGGTATTCTTTATCAAATAATTATATAAATGAAAATGCAAATGAAAATGATGTGCTAGATTATAAAAATGATATTAATTTATTAAACATAAATAATGTTGAACGTGCATTAAATATTATTGATCCAAATGAATATGATTTTATTACAAATATTGATGATATTATGATAGATAATATTGAATTAACAGATAAAGAAAAACAACAAATTGTTGATGAAATACAAAAAAGAAAACAAATAATTGGTGGTAAATATAAAAAAATATACAAAAAAAACAATACAACTAAAAGGAAAACACCTAAAAAAATATATGTAAAAAATATTACTATAAAATCTTTTAGAAAAAAAAGTAAATATTTAAATAGAAAACAACATTCAAGACACAAAATAAAAAAATATAAATATATAAATCGTGGTGGTTGAGGTGGAATAAATAATAGAAAAACAATATTAAATACTAACTCAAATTTATTAAATTTAGAACAACGATTAATGTAAATTATATATTTAATTGTTATTTAATTTAAGAATGACAAATAATTTTCATTATTTTGATATTAAATTATAATATATTACACCGAAAAGAAAAATGAGACAAAACATATTAAAAAATAAATTCATAACTTGTGAAAATCTCATACTTTAAATATATTCTTTCGGTATTTATAACTTATAACTTGTAAAGTTTTGTATCATTTTTCTTTTCGGTCGGTGTAATTTACATTATCTTGTTCTGCCTTTGTTGTTTCTTCATTTTTTTCTTGATTATCGCAATTTAATTTACTTATATCATAATTCTTAACAACATTTCTTTTAATATTTTGATTTTGTAATATATACATAAAAATATAAGGTGAAATAGCTAAATTATTCATATATGTTTTATATTTAAAACAAGCTATAGATGTGTTTTCTTTAAATTTTATACTATACCACCAATATGCAGGTATATATAATGTTTTTCCTGGTTTAAGATTAAATTCAAGAAATTTTATTTTATTAAAATCATTAATGTATTGCATTTGTGGGTTCCATGGATTTATTAATGATTTAAATTCAAAATTTTCATAATTATAATTTGGATATAAATATTTTATATTATTTGGTGGTGTCAGTTTTATAATTGCACTTCCTTCTGTTAATAAAAAATAGTTTCTATAATTTAATTCAAATTTAAATGGTGTTACAGTATTTACACTACCCATAATAATATCATAATTAACATTTGATAACATTGAAGGTCTTAAAAAACTATCATTATAACACATATTTTTTGATAATCCGGTTTCTTCTAAAAAGTCGGAATTATTTTCAGTAAAATATATTTCATTTTTATCATTATCAAATAATTTAATTGCATTTTTAAGTTGTAAAGGAATATATAATTCTGTATTATCATCATCTTCTGTATTGTTTCTTAATTTAATTTCAAAAGTATTATAATTATTAGTTATATGAGTTCTTGTTAAAGAATGCATTAAAATTTCACAATCAAAATCAAATAAAACTGGTTGTCTTAAGTCACAAATTTCTTCCAATTTATCTTTTGATGGATTGTCTATTTCATATATCTCCAAGTCATTACTTTTCTTTAAATGGAATTGGATATGTAAATATAGAAATAAAACTAAACAAAAAATAAAAAAACCTATTATTATTTTCATTTATATATTTTATATAAAAATAATAATAATATTTATAGAGTTTAACGAGTTTACACTCTTCTATAAACATAATTAAATTAACTCAAACATGGAATTAATTGATTAATAGCAGTTGGCGACCCAATTAAAATAAAAAGACTTTGGTTAAGTATTATAAAACAATTATTACACCTTTTTACATTTACACCTTTGGACATTTAAAACGCCGACTTTTGCGTTAAAAAAATACAAAAAATGTAAAATCAATATTGATGGTCTTACTTTTTCTTCTTCTCTTTGGTTGGTGAAGAAGTGAAAGACGAAATTTTATTTTGAAATTCTGTTGGTCTTGTTTGGTTATTTATCCAACATTTTGTTAATTTCAAAATATTTATTGAGGAATTTGCGTCTCTTGTTCTAAATACGATTTTTTTGTTTTCGCAACTCACGCAGTTAGAACAAACTAATAAACGAAATACCTTTTTATTTTCCTTATCTTTGTAATACTCTAAATCTTTATGGCAATCACAACATTTCTTACTTGTATTACACTCATTAATAGTTATTGTATCATATTTTTTATGGATTAATTTTCTTAATCCTTTATTCATTGTAGGCATAAAAAATTTCATTTGAGTATCTCTACTCCAATTTCCATAACCAATTAAATTATCTATGGAAGATATTAACGCAAGAATAAAGCAAGAAGTTTGTTATAAAACTTTGGAAGAATTAACTGACGTAAAATTAATGTGTGAATATAAAGATTGTAATTCTGTTAAAAATGAAATAAAAAAACTGAGTGATGTATTGGGGGGAAATATATTGAGGAAGAAACAAAACAATAAATAATACAAGAATATTTATTTTAACTATTTTTAGTTAAATATTGTTTTTTATTTATTATATTTAAAAAAAATGAATTAAAAATATAATATTAAGGTATATTATAACTGAAAATGGGTAAATATACTTGCGAAAAGTGTGGTAAAGAATTTAGTCAAAAGTCTCACTATACATCACATATGAATAAAAAAAATCCTTGTGTTGTTGAGAGCAAAATTAAAGAAATGATAGACACTGCTGTAAAGGAAAAATTAATTGAAATTAAAAAATCAAAACCAAATGAGTTTGAAATTATTGATGAAGATAATATTATTTATGATAATAAACTTGTTAAGGATATTAACCATAAAAAAATAACTATTCCTAAACCGATTTTGAAGTGGGTTGGAGGAAAAACACAACTTTTAGATAAATTGATAGTTGAGTTTCCAAGAAACATAAATAATTATCGTGAAATATTTTTAGGTGGAGGCAGTGTCTTATTGACCTTATTATCATATGTTAAAAATGGTATTATAAAAATACACGGAAATATATACGCTTACGATTTAAATGAACCTTTGGTTTATATCTATAAAAATATTCAATCAAATCATAATGAATTATATAATCAAATACAGAAATTAATAAATAATTTTAATTCTTGCGGAGATGGTAAAATAAATAGAACTCCAAAAAATATTGATGAAGCAAAGGTAGCAAAAGAAAATTACTACTATTGGATTAGAAGTGAATATAATAAATTAAGTTTTACTGATAAAAAAACTACAATAGGTTCTGCGATGTTTATATTCTTAAATAAAACTTGTTTTAGAGGTGTTTTTAGAGTTGGTCCAAAAGGTTTTAATGTTCCTTACGGACATTACAATAATCCTGAAATCATTAACAAAGAACATTTAGATGAAATACACGAACTAATACAAAATGTTATATTTGAATGCTGTGATTTCAATATATCATTAAATAATGTTGAACCAAATGATTATGTGTATATTGACCCACCATACGTACCTGAAACAGATATTTCTTTTGTTGGATATACTGAAAATGGATTTAATATTGATAATCATAATAATTTATTTAAATTAATACATAAATTAACTGAAACAAATAAAAAAATGATGTTAAGTAATGCTGATGTTAGTTTAGTTCGTGATAATTTTACAAGTGAAAAATACAATATAACATCTATTTTATGTAAAAGAGCGATTAATTCTAAAAATCCAGAAGCAAAAGCAAAGGAAGTTATTATAAAGAATTATTAAACCAAATATAAAATGTTTCAAAATAATTTTCATCATCACCAAATAATACAGCAATATTATTTTCATTAAATATTGTATTTAATATTGTATATTTTTTTTCGTTTGAGATTAATTTTTTCTTCAAAAATTCACTTACGCAAAATCCATAATGAACCTCAAAATCATCGCCTAACACTAATTCATATTCTCTTTTTAATGATGGACCACTCCATAATTTAGTTTCAACAGAACCTTCTACATTTTGTTCCTTTTTTTCTAATATTTTTATTACTTTTTTACCATTA
>Ga0214923_10004610_pt1 | contig 16541 bp, 8 predicted proteins | sample LL1510_MetaG_FD_177993 | JGI IMG/M metagenome (GOLD analysis project Ga0214923, IMG submission 177993) | Freshwater microbial communities from Lake Lanier, Atlanta, Georgia, United States - LL-1510 | ecosystem: Environmental > Aquatic > Freshwater > Lake | place: USA: Georgia | collected 2015-10-15
CAGCTTCTCTGAGACCTACACCCAACGCGATGTCGAGGAATCAGCCAGTAAGTACCCTGGCTAATTCCTCGACATCGCGTTGGGTGTAGGTCTCAGAGAAGCTGCCATCGGCATTTCGGAGCGGCTGTCCGTCGCTTGAGAGTTTGACGACACCAAGGCTAAAGAGTTGCATCAACTCGCGGGCGAAATTTTCATTCGGTGCGCAATGGGGACACTCTGCACTTTTGGGACGGTTCTGGTTATTGTTGAGAAACACCCCCATCGCAGGACTCACCGAAATCGCATAGAGCAACTCATCGTAGTAGCCTAATGCATGCTGTTGCAAGAGGTTGATCCAGAACGGGATAGCGTAGACGTCAACAGTCCGGTCACTCACCACAATGAACTGCGACAAGGCCCAGGTAACTCGAGCTCGAAGTTGATCACTTGCAGAAAGCGCAAAGTCGGAAAACAAGCGTGCGCGCAACAATCCAAGCGCTTGCGGCTCGGGGTCGGGAAAGCCGAGAAAAGGCGTAACATCAAGCGAGCTTGGCCTTGTTGCTAGCTGCGCTTCGAGCCATGGCTCAAGGCCACTTGAGCGCAGTGCTGCGATCAGTTCAGGTGTAGGCCCAAAAGTTGCCTGTTCAGCAAACCTGGATGCTGCGTAAATCGTAATCGTGCTTATATTTGTCGGCGCAACTTGACCCGAGGAAAATGAGGGAGAAATTGCCGATGAAGTACTCGTGGGGGTTTCCCCTGAGCAACCGAACATCAGCATCAATCCGATCATTGCACACCAATGGAGGACGTGCCGATAAACTCTTGGGCTGAGATCCAGAGCTGCATCGATCCGGTTAGTTGCCATGTCTAGCACCCCTAGCACGTACTCAGAAGTTAATCGATGGTAACGGGCGACACAGGCCTCCATCAAGCTCATCCCCACAAGGTCGAGGGTCATCGAAATGATCGTCCGCTTTGGTCGATTGCAAGAAACCAAAGCCGTTGAGATCTAAGAAAGTCCAGCGCATGCTCTTCGAAGAGACAGGCAAGCGTTGCAACCGCACCAGCAGCCAAACAATTGGGGCCGAGCACTGAGACAGATACCCACTGGGTAACCGGTTTTCCAGTTTTCGCGTTTAGTATGTGTGAGTAGTGTTTTCCGTCAATCAGTGAAAATCTTGCATAGCTTCCGCTTGTTGCAAGCGCACCGTCACATAGTTGGCAGGCACCTAACATGCCTTGCCCGACAAAGGGGTCCTGGATCCCAACATTCCAGGGCCTCTCAAGCACACGGCCGCCAAACACTCGCACATCACCACCGAGAGAAACGCAGCCAGCAGATACCTGGCTGTTCAGTAACTGGTCTACCAGCCGATCGCATGCGTACTCTTTGACCAGAGCGCCAAAATCCAAGCTGATCTCAGCCGAGGGAAGCAAGACGTTCAGCCCTTCCCTGATCATCCTCCGCTGACCGACCTTTTGCGAAGCAGCAAGGACCATTTTTGAAGTCGGCAATTCAGTCGCTTGTTCCCAAAGTGACTGAATCGGCCTGCATGTCAGATCAAATCGACCATCAGACCAATCATGAAGCTGGTCCGCAAAGGACAACAAATGCCCAGTTTCCTCGTCAATAGGGAACCATCGTCCAGAACCAGCACTCTTGTTCAGCAAACCGGTAACACTGTCTTCGCGAAAGCGCGAGTACTTCGCCTCGAGCCGGGCTATCTCGCTCAGACTCAGGTCAATCCCCTGCTGCGCAATCTCGGCGGACTCTGCCGCAACTTCGACCGAGCAGTGGGTACCCATTGCTTTGAATTCATGGCGGCGATGAATCATAGTTTTACAGTCGCTTCGACGTCACTGTTAAAAGCTTTTTGTGAGTCCGATTTGGAGAAATCGAGCCTGCAGAGGCTCCAAACCGCGCGACCCTTTACTAAACCAGTGCCAACCAGCGCGCTGTTCATAGTGTTGCAAAGAGACATTGAAGGTGTAGTTCGCTCTTAGCCTGACCGTCGCTCTCGCGCCGACGGTAGCAGCACCAAAAGACGATAAACGTTGGTCAGCCGACAGTGCGAGCGGCGGATTTGAAAAAAAATCCGACGGCAATGGAACCCCTGAATATTTGAACAAAGGATTGTAGTAAAACCATGCAGCATCTTGGTGATAGAGGCGAAAGATCGGCGCAATTTCCAGATCGCTCGATTGCAAAAAAACGGGTTCAAACTGTAACGTTACACTCTTTACACCAAAACTATCCTTGTAATACCTGCCAGAAAACCGCAAGGGCATGTCAAGTGGCAAAAAGTAGTGATTCCATCGCGCAATAAAAGCGCTTTGGTATCGAGATCTTGGTCTTATGTCAGGAAGCTTATAAGGATCAGAGAAAAAACCTTGACCTTCCGAGTGCCAAAGGGAAATTTGTACAGCATCTCGGGGCGACGTGAGCTGAGTTAGGGAAATCGCAAACTCATTTGATGCACGACTCTCGGCAAGCGAGGGATCATTCACCGATCCAATTCGGTCCTGCCTACTTGCAAGGCTTAGCGAAAGACTCTGATTTCTGTCCTCAGAAGTCCAGGTGCTTCGCAACGCAATTGAGCTGGATTTAAAGTCATTCTCGATTGAACGATTGGCTGAAACTCCTACGGTGAATCCATCGAAGCTTCGGTCGACTCTCAGCTCAACAGCGCGACGCTTGTCGGCCATCATGGACGCACCACTCACAGCGCTGTGATAACGGGGTGTAGACCCCGTAACAGTATCAACGAGCGCACTTGCCCTTAGATACCATCGATCTTCGACTGGTAAGCCAATAGCGACACTCGGCGTAAGCACTCGGATCCGATCCAAGTCGGGTTGCTTGTCTTTGTAATCAAGCCACCCAAACGATACAAAAGCCGGCATATTCCTGGGTGAGGCAATGCTCGTCCCGGGCCCAAGATCAGGTTGGATCGGCGAATACTGATGGGGGGTCCCGAGGGCTTGGGCAGCCGCAATTGAGGGGATAACCATCGTCGCTGCGACAATCGAGCCGAGAGGCCATTTGCCCGGATAGTCATTAGTTGCAGCCACAGCCTCCGCCTCCTGCGTCTGCCTGCCCAAAGGCATTTTCCTTACTCTGGTAGATGTGAGACTCAGCGCTCGATTGATGCGAAGAGTCATCAAAACTCATCGCAGATTTCGCGAGCCATTGTTTGTCCCAAGGGGCAGGACCGCTGAACGAACACGCGCTGAGATGCATGATCATGGCAATCATGGCCCATTTCGACATGTCCTTTTTCATGGCAATGCTCCTTTTGCGGCAAACACTCAAACGGCCCGAGCCAATGCGGCTTTGATCTTGGCTTCAAGCATGTGCCGGTCATTCAAGTTGAAGCCCCGATGTGACCAAACCAGTTGACGCCGCGTATCGATCAAAAAACTTGTAGGCATGGCCCGGATTGGAAAACTCGTCGCAATTGCCCTGCCGTCCTTCATAACGAGCTCAAAGCTAGGCTTGAATTTGTCGACGAATCTCTCTGCTGCACTCGGGTCATGATCTAAGTTCACAGCAACAATTCGCAATCTCTGCTCGCCTGTAAAATTAGACTTATCGAAACTTTGATGCAACCCCTCCATCCATTCGAAAGCTTCCAGGCACGGCGGACACCAAGACGCCCAAAAATCCAGATACAAAAATTCGAAGGGATTCGCAGCTAGCACGACCCGGTGCCTGTTTGTCTGCTGCGTAATTGGCTGTAGGACTGTTTTTGCGTGAAGCGTTTTTGTGCTGGCTGAGTAAAACGAAACAAGGACTGCCTGAAGGCTTTTTCGCCTCGAAACTGATCGACATTGGTTTCTAGAATAACTCATCGCTAGCCATCTAATTTGCGCTAAGTTTGATTCGTACCGGTCGGTCGAACGACGCAAGCGTAAGCAGCAGCTCGCCTTGCTGAGCAGTCTTTTCGCTGCCGCTAAGTTGAACCTCAAAGGCGCAAGTCGCAAATCGCTCCAGTCGTTGCTGGCAGCTTGTCGATACGATCGTGAAATTGCCGATCATTTGCCAGGAAAGTGCGCTGAGTTCTACCTTGGTGCTGGCAAAAACGTTCAATTTTTTTGTTTGTCGAACCGGCTCTAGCAAATCAAATTGGATCTCAAAGGGACTTACGCCTAAATACGCCGCGATCTGCTTTATCTCAACACTTCCAAAGTACCGGGAGAAATAACCCATACCTCCCGTGTTTAAATTAATAGCACGCTCGATGAGTTCTGGCGAATTTCGACCGACCCAAATATTTCCAAAATTTTTCTCAATCGGATTTTCGCTATGACAATCATAGCAAGCGAGCAGTCCGGTCGCTGGCGCAAGCTGAAACAACTTCTCGCCCAACGAAGGGTCAATGACCTTATCATTCGCTGACAAAATGATCGGCTTAGGATCCGGCCTTGGTGCTATTGCGAGTGGCGGTGGGGGATCCTCGAAGGGGTCGGATCCTCCACAGCTTGGGATGAATGATGCTGCCAAGCACATCACGCAAAACCTGGCGAACTGGATTGCTCGACGAACTCGCCCTACGCTTTGCATGATTTCCAGAATCGTTAGCCGGAACCTGGTCCGTTAAGCAGTGCCACACCGATGAGCGAGGCAATGGCCTCGTCGGATGACACATCGCTGGTGTTGCTGACTGCCGCCATCACCGAGCGCAGTGTGGTGATGTCATCGGTACTCTGGCCTAATGTTTCGGTGTAGTACTTCGAGACCGCCACCTGATTGGCAAACTGTTGGGCCGTCCCCGCCCAGTTCGGATCATCAGCAGGCTTGTTGGCCAGATTCCCAAAGATCGTATACACCACCTTGCCAATCGTCCACTCTCCGCCCAAACCCAGCGCTGACTTCACGTCCTCAACTGCCTGCGCCTTGGTCGTAGCGCTGGCACTCTCTTTCACAATCAGATTGATCAACTCCTGCGCCAGATTGGCCATCTGTCCATCAAAGACAGCCTTACTCACCTCGGCCCCCTTCACCAAGGGCTTACCTGCTTGCGAAAGATCATGGTCATAGCGGTAGTACTTGCCCCCTTCGGTTCGGTAGAGGGCTTGGGGGTAGACGCTGGTGAACTGCATCTTGGTGGTGAACACCTCCACGATCTGTTTGACCGTGCCTTCTTTGTAGTCGGACTTCCAATACCGATAAGCCTCGGCCATCTGGTCCATGTAGGTCACCCCAGCCGCCGCACCAAACCCCACCACAAAAAATTGATACAGCGTATCGGGTAGATCGGCATACGAACCGTGCGCCTTCGTCTCAATCGGAATCGTCTTGTCTGAAAACCGCAAGCGCTCAACGTTCAAGAGCGTGTCGGTTCCCTCCCCACCCGACTTATCCCTGAGCGTGATCCCCGAGGTGTTGATCCTGAGCACATACTGGCTTGCCATTTTGTCATAGCGCACCGTGTCCACACCCCCGCCCCCGTCGATTCGCTCATCACCCGCCAACCCGATCAGCGTGTCATCGCTGGCACTACCGGCTCGACCCGCTGCCACCAGCGCTGCCTTTTGCGTGGATGCCAACTGCGTGAGCGATACCGCTGCCTTCACCCCCGCATTGGCTACACTGATGCTCTGAATCGACCCCGCACTCAACCCAGGCGCAAGCCCAGCAAGCGCCCCCGCATCGCTCAAATCCAGCGGCGCTGCACCCGCATCACGCTTTGCAATCACTCCTGCCATCGACCCCAGCATCGCTTCACCACCCAAGGCCGCCGTCATCGCCACCTGCACATTAGCCTTCTGAACCGCCATCGCTGCGCTGTCTTGAGGCGATGCCAGCGGATCAAATTGCATCAGATTCACCCCGCTTGGCAAGCCCAGCGCTTTGTTCACCGAGGCACCGGCCTGCGCCATGTCAACGCCACTTGCCTTCATCACCTGATGCACCACCGTCGTCAGCGGACTGATCACCGAGGAGCCGCTCGGTGCCGCAAGCGTCAAACTATTGGCAAGGCCTGTATCGGTATTGATGCCACCCACCGCAATCAACGCTCCATCGCCCAACACCGTTCCCGAAAATCGCCCCCTCGCATCCGTCTTCAGTCCCGTATTCTCCGAGGGATCAGCAACCCCGTTCCCATTGGCATCCAAGTAAATCAATGCTCCTTCCACGTAGCCGTCTAGCACCGTCATATCAAGCTTGGACTGCTTGAGTTGTAGGGTCGTTGTTCTCGCCACTGGGTCGGTAATCAGCTGGAAAAAAGATGCTGGGTAGATTGCACCAATCCGGACGTAAACATCTGTGCCCAAATTGCTGTCGTAACCGATCTCAATCATCGTCTCGTTTCCGACAAGACTTATACGGATGTCTCCTTTCGCCAAATCCGAAGCCAGAGGTTTCTGAAGGCTTCCATTGGCGACTAAACCCTCCAGGACAATACGGTCCCCCAGCGTCAAATCTTGGATAAAGTCCGAACCATCGGCAGCGCCGCCGAAAAGGAAAACGTCGTTGCCTGTGCCACCAATCAAAGTGTCATTACCCCAATCCCCGACGAGCGTATCGTCACCACCCAAACCCGAAAGGACATCGGATCCAGGGCGCCCTTGAAGGCGATCTGCGCCCTCCGTCGGACTGGGTAGGGGATTCCAAGCAAAGCGAAGTTCTGTGCCGCCAGGTTGCGTGTTTACAAGGAATTGTCCCTGAGCAAGATCGATCCCTCGCAGACGAATTTCCAAATCAGCACCCGCTGTATCGTCCCTTCCCAGAGAAAAAACCGCCTCACGTTCCGTGCTCTGGTTGATTGAGAATTCGCCCCGCAAGAGCGTTGCCGCCCGGCTTACATCGACTAGCTTCTGTACCGGACCGTTCCAAAACCATAGGCGGCTTCCAAATTCCCCGAAGTCTGTGATGAGATCTCTTCCGAGATCCATGTTGAGGTCATAGCCAAAGGTATCACCGCCACCGTTTCCAGTGAGCGTGTCGTCACCCCCACCGCCCTGAAGCCAATTTGACCCTCGATCTCCCGTTAGACGGTCCGATCCGCGGCCCCCGTTGATGTCCACACGTTCCACGCCACTCAGACGGTCAACGCCAAATGGGTGATTTTGAAGGTACTGAGACTGTCCCGGAACGAAGGCGGACGAAAACTCAACAGCACGCTCCATATCCCAAAACGAATAGTTCACTGCATCTGAACCCTCGCCGCCATCAACGGTATTGTTCCAGCGCAACAAACTGAGTTTTCCGCCTGGCGCGGCGTCGATACTGTTTCTGTCGTAGCCCCAGCCGAGCCCCAAATGATCATCGCCAGATCCCGCTTCGATCAGATTACTCCCCGAACCACCATCCAGATGATCCCCGAGGGGTCCACCGATCAAGGTGTCGTCACCTGCGTTACCCCAGAAATTTACCTGTCCGTCCGCCGCCCGGAAGTAATCCGACCCCGAACCGCCATGGACCCACATTACCTCGACATTGGTCAGGCGTGCTGAGCCACCGAAAGGATTGGTTTGCAAATTACTGCGTGACACTTCGAATCGGACCGCAGCCATTTCATTCCCAAAGTTGTACTCAGCCGAGTCCCAACCCTCGCCCCCGTCAATCTCGTCAACGCCGCTATTTCGACGACCATCGCTGATCAGGACTAAATCGTTACCTGGACCCGCCTTGACGGTATCGTTTCCGCCGTCTGCTTCTATGCGATCGTCACCCTCGCCACCCAATAGGGAGTCATCGCCCTCGAAGCCATAGATTTGATCATTACCCCCGCCACCGTCGATTGAATCGTCAAAAGGGCTACCCTCGAATCGTTCATTCTGATCCGTGCCTTTCGCCTTTACCTGAGCACTGTGAACTAGGTTCGTTCCCCAGGGATCGATGCGAAGGACAAAACCGGCAAGCGAGAGCGTCTCTCCGATCAGTAGTATCTCAAGATCTGCTCCAGGCTGATCGTCGCGCCCCAGCTGAAACAACACGCTGTTCGCATCGAACTTCGTCACATTGGCCTCGCCCCTGCGGAGCGTTGCACTGTCTACATTGACAAACAGACGATCAACCGGTCCGTTCCAAAATCGCAGGTAACTTCCGGGCAGGCCAAAATCGGTGATCAGGTCTCTGCCGAGTTCCATGTTGAGGTCGTAGCGATACTCATCGCCACCGCCACCCCCTGTGAGCGTATCGTTTCCGCCCCCGCCCTGAATATTGTTAAAGCCAGGATCTCCGCGTAGGCGATCGGCGCCGCGGCCCCCGTTGATCTCCACACGTTCCACGCCACTCAGAAAGTCAACGCCAAATGGGTGATTTTGAAGATACTGAGATTGTCCTGGGACGAAGGCAGAGGAAAACTCAACAGCACGCTCCATATCCCAGAACGAATATTGAACTGTGTCGGCACCCTCGCCGCCATCAACGGTATTGTTCCAGCGCAACGCACTCAAGTTTCCTCCCTGGGCTGCGTTGAGCGCGTCACGGTCGTATCCCCAGCCAAGCACTATAAAATCATCACCAGATCCAGCTTCGATCAGATTACTCCCCGAACCCGCTTCAAGGTGATCATTGCCGCCATGACCGATTAGCGTATCGTTTCCTGGGCCACCCATCAGTACGTCGCGTCGGTCCTCGCCCTCCAGTCGATCTGCGCCTTTTCCGCCGATAACCCGCAACTCCTCGATCTCAAGCAAAGTATCGATCCCACCGAAGGGATCTTCCTGAAACCCAGACGAAGCGGTCACGCGAAAGTCAACCGCATGGTCCAAACCCGAGTAGTTGTACTCTGCGGCATCGTAGCCTGATCCGCCGTCAGCCAAGTCAGAACCTGTATCCCCACTTCCGCCAACGACGATCGTGTCATTACCTGGACCGCCGTATCCGAAGTCGTTACCGGGTCCAAGATCCAGATAGTCTGAGTCGAGCCCACCTTCGAGCGTATCGTCATCGTCACCACCCTGAAGATTCTGATGGCCAAGATCCCCAATAAGGTGGTCGTTGTAAGGGGATCCTCGAATAACAACGAAGCCCGAAATGCGGTCTTCATCGCCCCATGGATCGATCGCCCAACCTTCGGCTAAATTCACATCAACACCTCGAGTCGGAACAAAACGAGGATCTATGGTGGTCCAGCTGTAATCGAGAAATCCCCCGTCAGCCCCTGCAGAAAGCAGATCATCCCCCGGACCACCTTCGACATTGTCCCAGCCAGCACCACCGTTGATGGTGTCGTTACCCGGTCCCCCGCGCAAATCGTCGCCGCCACTACCGCCTTCGAGGCGGTCATTGCCGTTTCCGCCTCGGACCCAGTTCCAGCCCGGGCCCCCAATGAACCAAAAGGCCTCGACCGACCGGAGTTGGTCCTCGCCTCCCCAAAAGTCGCGCAATCTCCCGTTACCCTGGTCATCAAGCACATTGCTAAGGTCGATTCCCCAGGATCGATTTGCCGAAGCGGCATCGATTAAAACCCGATCATCGCCAGACACGCCGTCCAAAGTGTCGTTTCCATCGCCCCCATCGAGGAGATCATTGCCGGGCCCGCCCTCTAGAAGATCCGCCCCCGCAACCCCGAGCAAAGTGTCATCACCCGAATCTCCCTCAATGAGATCGTCGTAGCTGCTACCGGTGAACTTCTCATCGTTGGCACTTCCCGAAAAGTATTGCCGCACCGGCGACGATCGTGCACTCTCGATGCTCTCAAAGAAACGAAAGCCGTCGAAGTAGGACGCGGTTGCGGTGATACGCTTTCCTACGAGTGCCTCGCTAATCACCATTCGATCAGCACCTTGGCCGGCAATCGTTATGCCATCGGCCCTCCAAGCCCAGCTCAAGTCACCCAAACCGTCGAGATCGCTCAAGAGCGCGCGCGCCGTAATGGTCTTTCCGACCAGCAACTCACCCTCAAGTAAAACGTTACCCACCGGGGCGTCATTGAGATTCTCTACAACGCGGTTAGGTGCCGCGCTCGAAACCTGCTCCGGGGTGCCGAAACCATCCACATAGCTTGCGACGACGGCTATTCGCTTGCCAACCTGAGCCTGTGTGAGCACAAGTGTTGCAGTTGTGGCTCCCTCAATCGGCCCCTGTTCGGTTTGCCATTGGTATCGGATCAGCCCTAAACCGTCGGCGTCCCTTAGACTGGAGTAGGCCTCGAGAGTAGCGCCCTGGATCAATTCACCACGGAAAGCAACCGAACCCTCTGGTGGGTCATTTATATTTCGTACGGGCGGGGTCGTAGCGCTACGAACCTGCTCCGTCACGCCTCTACCGTCTGTAAACTCCGCAAACACCCAGACACCTTTTCCAGCAAGATCCGGACTGAGCTGAAAATTGGGTCCCTCCCCTCGTAGACTCATATCATCGTCTGCGTACCAACGGTAGGTGATTGGACCGATGCCGTCTGCATCGCTGATTCCAGCCGACGAGACAGTCAAAACTGCACCCTGTACCGGCTCACCGGCGATTGATGGTTTCCCCTGTGGAGAGGCGTTTGTTGCCGGTGCTACCGGCCGAAGCTGTGAGGTCCAAATTCGCTCGGTTTTGCCACCGCCGTCGACGAATCGCACTTCTGCTTGAATTCGGATGCCCTGATAATCTTGCGTGAGCAGCAGTTCATTGGAGCTGCTCTCAATAAATCCACCAGGGGCCAAATGACCTACAGACCAAATGTAGCTAAGCGGGCCAACCCCGTCAGGGTCAGCAATCCCTTCAGGAATTATCCTAAGTGTTTTGCCGACCGTGGCCTCACCTTCAACACGGATGCTGCCCGTTGCAGGATCGTCACGATCTCCGACCACGGGCGTTGAGTTGGAGCGTATGTTCTCCAAGGTGCCCTGACCGTCGACATAGCTGACCTCAACCGTGACACGTTTTCCAACTTCGGATTGGGTTAACTGAAGATTTGAACCGGTCGCACGGTCAATCAATGCATCGCCGGCATACCATTTGTATAGCAATGAGCCGAGGCCGTCATTGTCTCGCAGTTGAGGATCAAATCGCGCATTGATCCAGTGATGCTGCGCAAGTCCTGGGGGATAGTCGAGACGAAGTGTGCCGCTCGGCGGGTCATTGCGGTTTTCAACCCGTGCGGACGGAGGACTCTCGAGCCGCTCCAGGCTCCCATGCCCGTCAACGAACTCAATCGCTACGCTAATCTGTTTACCTACTTCCGCCTGGGTCAACTTGTAAGCGGCGCCATCAGCGCCATCTATCCGTGCACCGTCAGCCTTCCAAAAATAGGTAAAGGGGCCAAGCCCATCGGCATCCCGCAAGTTGTCGTTCAACCGCAAGATCTCGCCTTCCACGGGACTTCCATCGAGGCGAAGATTACCCTCAACGGGGTCGTTTAGGTTGATTACCGCCAAAGATTCGCCACTGACTACCTTCTCGGTATTGCCTCGTCCGTCCGTGTACTTCACTAGAACAGTGATCCGCTTGCCAACCTCGGTCTCTGTCAAGATTAGTCTCGTGGAAGTAGCGGACGCAATTGGCAAGCCGTTGGCATACCATTGATGGGCTTTCGACGAAACACCATCTGCGTCTGTTACAGTATCGATAACCCAGACGGTTTCCCCCTGTGCAAAATAGCCGCGAAGCGAAAGACTCCCGGAGGGGGCAAGATTGGCGCGGGCTACGGGCAGCGTTTGCTGACTGTTGAAACTTTCCAAACTTCCGAACCCGTCAATAAAGTTCAAACGAACCGAAATGCTCTTGGCGACTAAAGACTCTCCTAGCAAAAGCGCAGAAGTGGTCGCTCCAACAATCGCCTTCTCATCAGCGAACCATTGGTATTCGAAGGGGCCAATCCCATCAGGATCCACCACGCTGGCCCGTGCACGAAGAATCTGTCCCAGACTAGGGTTACCAATCACCGACACCGAGCCGGACGCTATATCGTTTTGGTTCGCAACCGGCACTGTGCCTGCAGAGAGGGTCTCTTCCCAGGTACCGAACTGGTCCTGAAATCGAATTCCGGCAGTTATTTCCTTCCCGACGTGGGCTTGCTTAAGCACCAGAGTTTCGGTAGTTGCGTCCCAAATCCTCTCCCCGTTGGCAAACCACCGAAACTCCGCCTCGGGGTGACCGTTTGTATCAAGCCTGCGGCCATCTGCATCCGTGACCTCGTCAATAAGGCGCAGACTTTCACCTTGAACCGGATTGCCCACGATACGAACCTGACCTTTTGGAGGATCGTTACGATTTTCAATCCTGGCGGACCCTTGCACCACAAAGACATCCTGATCCCCGGCCCCATTGGTGCGTATTAGCGTTGCGCGGAGCCAGCGACCAACGTCTGCCTGCAACGGGGTGTACTCCCAACCACTGACGCCGTTCAGCACCTGGTTGTCCAACGACCAGATGACATCCACCTGGTCGTTAGGCCGCAGGTTTTCGAAGCTTGCGATGATTCGAACCGCTTCTCCCTCTCGGGGATTTGCGGCAAAAGACACTTTATCGACACCGATCTTCTTGTCTGCGAATTCGAGTTGTTCGATGTTGACGAGCGCGTCAAAACCAGCAAGGCCATCCAAGGCTTCAACACCGATAACACCGTATTGATAACTAATACGATAGTCGCTTCGTTTTCCCTCAAAGATCGCGGTGTCAAATCCATCACCGCCATCAATCCGATCGTTTCCACGCCTGGCCTCGATGCGGTTATCGAGGGCATTCCCGATGAGCACGTCGTCAAACTCAGTTCCAACGACGTTCTCGATAAGCGTGCCCTCGGGTATCGCAAGACTCGCCTGAGCCTGCAAACCGGAAGGTGCAGTACCGAGCTTTGACATACTTCCAGGAACGAGTGAGATCCATACGCCTTCTGGGAGCTGTGATGCATCAAGAGTATCCACACCGCCATCGTCAACCAATGTAGACATGGCGGCGCGGTTCTCTGGTGCCAGTCGGTGGATTGAATCGGCACCAGCAGCTTCACGAATGCCGTACAGGTAACGTAATGCGAGCAGGTCAAGAGGGCCCCAGTCAGCGCGAAACAAACCATCGGGAGATGGCGTTTGAGACATCACCGTAAGCGCCTTGAGATCGTTGTCTCGCGACATCTCAACAGTCCACCGATCCGTCACATCGACATTACGCGGATGCCGAAGGCCGAGCGCGTGACCGATCTCATGGAGAAGCGCCTCATAGCCCTCGGTACCGGGCGCGAGTTGCGCGGCTGTCTCAACGTCAAGCCACACGTCACCTGCCAGGCTCGAATCTCCTGGAGTAAAGCTAAGACCACGCGAATCTGCCTGCTGATTGATACCAAACCGTATCTGCCCAACCTTCGACAGGGTTTCGGTCACTTCGACGAATTCGAGTCCAGTCACCAAGGAGAGCGCATGGAAAATCTCCCGTACCTCCTGGCGCTGTTCCTCGTCGAAGGACATGAAGCCGGACACTTTGAAGTCACTATCCTTCGGGGCAGTTTCCCGAAAACTGAAGCTGACTGTTACCGGTGAGCCCAGCGCTGCCTGCGCGTTCCATCTAACATTCCCTCCTGCCGCAATGGTCTGCTCGGCAAGAATCGATTGGGTTAAAAAGTCCTTCAGCAGATATGTCGACCAATTCCCGTCTGGTGTCGGAGCCTGAAACGCCTCAACGCCGAATAGTTGGTAGGAGAAACTGTTGCCAATGAGCGGCTCGATTCGTGCGCTGAGACCGTCTGCGGACACCACGATCTTGACGTCATCAAGGGTAGCCTGCGTCCATCGACCCCCGGCGTCGTACCAAGGCGCGCCAACCACATCGGTACCTTCACCGCCAAAAAAGGTATCGTGTCCGCCGTTGCCCCAGAAAAAATTATCAGCTGAATCGCCTACGAGCCAATCGTCCGCCGAGGTTCCATGAACGCCGGAAAAAGAACCGATCAGCGTGTCGCGACCGCCCTCCCCGTCTTCGGCCCAACCATCAGCAAGGTTGACACGAAAACCAATTGCGCCGTTTCCACCGAATGAGAGCTGAACTTGGTACCACGGCTGGTCGCTGAGTACCCGGCGAACGATGGTGTCGTTGCCAGGCCCACCGCGGGCCGTGCCGTGAATGAGTTCAAGTCGATCGTTACCCTCACCGCCATCAATCCAATGCCATTCATCTTTTTGACTTTCAGGTTGTATGTAGACATCATCCTGAGGGCTTAATCGAATCGTTGGCACGGCTGTAACTTAGGTGTCAGGTAAGCAGGGTCTGTAAAACCGGCGTGGGGAAATTCGCCAAATTGGGGAAGACGCGATAGACCTCAGACGCAGGCAGGCCCATCCAGACCATAGCGCTAGCCCCCACCTGATCGCTGGAGGTCACAGGCACTAGTCGTCCGTTACGTGCCCCATCGGCATCATCTGGCCCCCCGAGTCGCAAATCAGGGAAACGCCCTATGACGGTTCCACCTCTTACCTGCCCGCCCATGGCAATCCAGTGACTCCCCCATGCATGTTCGCTTCCACCTCCCGAACCCGGTCGCGTCGTGCGCCCAAACTCCGAGATCACGAGCGTAAGAACGTCATCACCAAGACCATTACGCTGGTTGGTCGCATCAAAGGCTGCCAGTCCACGTGCCAGTTGGGCCAGTTGAAAGTCCTGGGTTCCCTGACCAGTCCCCCGCTGGTTTGCGTGCGTATCAAACCCCCCCCAATGCACAAGGAAGACCTGTCGCCGGAGGCCTTGCGACTTGAGGGCCGGAAGAACCGAAGCAAGCGTGCGCAGCTGCGGACCAATGCCATCGTTGCCAAAATCTGCTTGCGGTTCTCCTGCGGCCAAAAACGCACGGGTGAACCGCACCGAATCATTTACCGCGTTTCCAAAGCTGCGAGCGTACTCCGCCTCGTAATCGTTGGCGAATTGCCAGCGCGCCATGCGCATGATCGCTTGCGCCGCGGCAGTCTCGGGTTGTGCGAAGTCGGCCGGGCCCCAACGGCTGCCCCCACCTGTTTCCAAAAACGAGACCGGCGACTGCCGACCCAGGACCAGTGTGCGGTTGGTGTCCATCGTTACTGCATTGATGGGGTTGCGCAGTACTTCAGGAAACCTCTCAAGCGCCCTGCCCGCCCAACCGCTGTTATCTTCCATTGGATTCCAGCCCTGGACCATGGAAGTCTGATCGTTGTGCGAGCCCAGGAATACCGGAACCCTGACCCGGTTGGATAGTACCTGCTCTGCGGTCGCGGGTTCGATCAGGGGGCCAACGTTCGCAAGAAAGGCGAGTCGCCGTTGCGCATAAAGAGGCGCCAGTGGGGCCAAACCGGGATGAACGCCAAAAGTGCGGCCGTCCACCGACCCACTAAGCTGGACCAAAGAACGTAAAGGCAATGCAAGATTCTGGCGAGCTTCCTGATACGTGGCGTACTCGCCATCCGTTGGAATCAGAGTGTTGTTGCCATCGTTGCCTCCATTCAAGTGAATCACAACTAAAGCGCGGTAGCTCGAGTCCACCGCAAGGCTGCTCATGGTTGAAGCGCCAAGTAGCCCTGATGCAGTCACGGCTCCCATGCGGCGCAACCAACGCCTTCGATGAAGTAGGGATGCAGAACCAGGCAAAGGTTTGAAATTCATGATGAACTCAACGGTTAGCGAACGTTACTTGATCACCCCATAGTAGGGTGTTGAAAGCGCGTACTCCACAAGACGCAAAGCGCCTTGCTCTGGAGTACGCACGTCCCACTGAGGGCGCTTAATCAGTTCTTCGAGGTCGTAGCGCAACGCATAGGGCATCGCACCACGGAAAAATCTCTCGCCGATTGCAAGTGCAAATGCCGACGGTGAGGAAGCGTAGGCTTGTACGATCACATCAATCTTGCAATCCGCCTCTCGAAGCGCTTCGATAGAGAGTCGATTCCCCGTCCAACTGGCCCGATCACTGAGTCGGCTGAGTCGCTGCTTGAATTCTTGTGTATTGACCACTCTTTGTTCAGGGGCAAGCAAGTTACTACTTGGCGCCCGATCGGTCGGCGCGTAGAAACTAAACACGCTATCTGCGCTGAATGGCATCTGCGTCTGGGGAAGATTCACCCAGGATTCACGCACTGGCGTTCGCGCGCACCCGAGGCCACGCCAAAGGCTCGTGTAGTGCAACAACGGCTCACGAATCTTTCCGTCACCCCGCTCAGCCCTCAGCGGATCATCAGCAGCCCTCGCTTCCGGGTCGAGGAGCACGGCACGAACCACTGCCTTCATATCTCCCGCACGTCCTGAACCGTTATCGCGAAAACGAGCCGCTACACGCCCAACATACGCCGGCGTTGGATTACTTTTTACCAAGTGCTGAATCAGTCGGGTTGCCACGAAGGGCCCGATATTCGGATGCTTCATCAGCATATCGATCGCATCCCGCAAATCCTTCTCCTGCGATTGACCCGCGGGGAATCGGCGCCCCATCACAATCTTTGCCCCTTGATCACGTTCTGGGGGCCAGGTGGAGGGCACCATAGGCTTCGCCCAGTTTGGCCCATTACGATTCGGGCGATTCGCTGGATTAGGATCATGCTGCCAGCCAGTAAGTACCCTGGCTAATTCCTCGACATCGCGTTGGGTGTAGGTCTCAGAGAAGCTGCCATCGGCATTTCGGAGCGGCTGTCCGTCGCTTGAGAGTTTGACGACACCAAGGCTAAAGAGT
>Ga0214923_10004611_pt1 | contig 16536 bp, 22 predicted proteins | sample LL1510_MetaG_FD_177993 | JGI IMG/M metagenome (GOLD analysis project Ga0214923, IMG submission 177993) | Freshwater microbial communities from Lake Lanier, Atlanta, Georgia, United States - LL-1510 | ecosystem: Environmental > Aquatic > Freshwater > Lake | place: USA: Georgia | collected...
AACTCGTGTGGAGTTTTAGATAGCTCATCATATGTCTGCTTATCCAAACAGTAAAAATGAAGTTTATGATTCTTTAAGACATTTGCTAAGTTCAGAATCAAGTTCTTAGCAAAGTCTATATATCCAAAATTACAGTATGTTATTAGAACTGGAAGCATTTATACTATATTTAGTTAAGTTACTCAAACACTAGACGTGGAACAATATGCATAGCTTCTAGTTCTTGAGTCCAGAGCTTCATAGCATATGGAATTGTCTTCATCTCAAACTCAGTTTGGACTCCACATGTTCCACAGTCGTAAAGGGATGCTTCCTTGTTTACTACTGCCAGGACTCCACAATTCTTACAGAACCCCGTATTGAATGGATCAGAAACATCCATCAGACGTTCCTTGGTAAACATAGCTGTTCCGTGACTCAGCATACAATCACGTTCCATCTCACCCACACGCAGACCTCCATCTCTGCTTCGTCCCTCGCATGGTTGCCTCGTAAGACTGACAATAGGTCCGCGGGCCCGGGAATTTCCAGTCCAAACTGGTTTTCCGTTCTTTCGCACGTAGAAAACGTGACCTGGAACTTCCAAACAATACACTTTTCCATTAAATTGAATAATATTTTCTGACTGACCATTTTGTGATTTATGGTGTCCGTGATTTACCATCGGATTGTTCTTATGTTGAATAAATGCAATTGTCCATAAGTTTTGAGTAGTAAATCCAGAATGATTTCCAATTGTGTAGGGAGTTCCTGCAGGTGTATGAATACGTTTGTTTGCAGACCATCCAGCATGTAGAGCAAGACGTTGGATATCATTTGCTAATCTATCTGATGATGTTGAATACAACAGTGAACTATTTGCAGTATGCCCATCACTCAGCATAAGGCCTATGATAAGTGTTTGGCATTGCTCCTTGTTGAGTTCCCAGACCCATCCTGGTAGATACTTGTTTGTCGCACCAACGCTCAAATGGCGCATATAATTGCGAAGCTGTTTATTTGAAATATCAAGCTTACACGAGTCTGGATAAAACTTATACGCAATGTTTAGCTTGGGAAGACATACCTCAAGTGCCTGTTTTAGACGCTGCTTGTTAGCTGCGAATGATACTTTTGACTTTGTGCACCATCCATCCCCGATCCACATTCCAAAGAACTTCAGCCAAGAGTCCATGTCGACATGCACTTCTGGGCAATCTTCAAACTCTGGTAGAATAAACTGATAAGGTGTATTCTCCCATAATCCATCTTTCTGATACTTTACACATTTTCCAATAATATCCTCAGCTTCGTGAAATCCATAAGTCCATTTGCGCTCACGTCCATAAGAACGTGAAACCCACATCTGGTGATTCATAGTAGTTGTTAATTCAACTTGCTGAGTTTTTAGCTCATACATTTCACCTTCATGGTCATACTCAAATGTTTGAATAGGATTAGCATAAACAACTTTTCCTTCTTGAAGAGTAGCAACCTTATCGGCAATTGTTATCTCGCTAATTGGTTTCCATCCACTCGTAGTCAAGACGTCATGATCATCTGTTAAGCAATGCTTCTTGTCGCTTACCATGTGCTTCAGTCGCTGGTAAAACGTTGGACCCATAAAGATTTCTGCCTCCATCATCTCACCAGTCTGACCATTATACATGATCTCATTGCCATAAGGATGCATACCCAACTCAACCATGTGCTTGCGCAAATCCTCAATCTTCAAATGAGAATATGGTGTTCCATCACCCATTGTTCCCTTCTCAGTACAAATCTTACCAAACATAGTTTCCATTAGCTGAGCAATTGTCATGCGTGAAGGAACTGCATGGGGATTCATAATGATGTCTGGACGCAGACCAGATGCAGTATACGGCATATCTTCTTCATTGAGAATGATGCCACATGTCCCCTTCTGACCATGGCGAGAACTTACCTTGTCTCCAATTTCTGGCACACGCTCAGATACTGCTCGTACCTTGATAAATGGATATCCATCTGAGTTTTTATCTTGCCATACACCATCAACACGACAAGCTTCTGCTCCCTTATGTGTTGTAGATGAATCACGGAATGTATAACCATGAGAATCTGACTTGAGATTAGTCACCTTGCCAATGACAACATCATTCTCCTGGATGATTGAATTTACTGCAGGCATTCCATTCTCTTGAATAGCATGATATGATGAGTTCTTGTATCCACGAGTATTTTCACGCCGTGCTTTGGCAAACTTCTCTTCCTTGCCAGATGCAACATTACGGTGTTCTTCATCCTTGTAAATAGTGTAATACAGTGACCTAAACAGACCACGATCCAGTGCACCCTTGTTCAATATAACTGAATCTTCTTGATTGTAACCAGAATAGATACCAATTGCTACAATAGCATTGTAACCAAATGGCATCTCTTGAACTTTCATTACGTTCATCATCCTCGTCTCCACAAATGGACGCATAGGAGAACAAAGCACATAACCATTCTTATCCAAGCGCTTTGAATAATTCTTTGCATACAACCCCATTGCTTGCTTGCCCATTGCTGACTGATACGTATTACGCGGTGATTGATTATGGTCAGACATCGGAATCGTGCTAGCCATATGACCTAGCATCAATGAAGGGTGAATCTCGCAATGAGTATGTTGGGGAGTTATTTCTGCTGGCATCATTGCAATACGAACTGTATCAGACTCTGCAGGATCAATATACTCAACATTTGCTTTCACCCATTCATTCCAATCAGATGATGATGGCTTTGGAAGAATTGCTCCATCTTGAACCCTGAATAGTGGCCGAACAATACGACCACCATCTGTTTCAATGCTGATTTCTTGCTTGGTAACACTCCACGTAATTCCAGAATGAGGATGCAGAACAAATGTTCTTTTGGCTTCCTTCAGGATATTGAAGACAACGGATGGCTTCTGTGTGTATGCTACAATCACACCATTAATTGAAATTGGGATACCAGGAGCATTTACTAGATCAGTAATCCAGTCTACACTAGCAGTATCAATCAGTTTCATAGCAATCATAGCAGGTGTGTGCTGACTAATTGAAGTCATCATAGACATTGCTTTCACAATACCAACTGAATGACCTTCGGGTGTCTCTACAGGACATACATAGCCAAATGATGTTCCGTGAAGTTTACGAGGAGCAAGCAGTTTGCCAGACTTTTCTACTGGTGTCTGAATACGTCTCAAATGAGAGACAGTAGCAAGATAAGATAGGCGGTTCAGAACTTGTGAAACACCAACCTTGGTTGCAGTAGATCCTGCATTGGCTGGGCCTACACCTTGAACAGTAAAGTTACCAGTAGCAAGTGCTTGCTTCAACTTTCCTTCAATTGTTGAAACTTTCAGAATCTTATATAGATTATTGATGTTCAAAACTTCTAGAGGACGAGGTTCTCCCTTCTTCCAGGTATCATTATTGACTTCATGAACAAACTTGCCACGAACATCTTTGCATACTTTTTGAAACAGCTGTCGGAACAGATGAGTTAGCAAAGCGCCAGTAGTAACTACACGCTTATTAGGATATGCATCACGATCATCCAGAGGAATCTTTCCTTGGATTGTTAGGATGAGGCGTTTGATCATGAGAGAAATCAGAATACACTTGCGGGATTCAAATGTCTGCTTAGATGCAGTATCTCCTCCAAATCGAACATGAGGAAGAAGTTCAGACTCCAAAAGCATGCGGACATACTCTTTTTTGTCTTCCATATTGGTCCCATACTGAAGGTGATGAGACAAATACTCAACTGCATCATCACGGCTGTATACCTTGATATCAGAGCACTCACGAAACGATGCAGTAAGAGATTCGTATTGCTCAGTATTGGTTCCCCATATCAGTTTTACAATATCTTCATCTGCTTCAAGCCCTAGTGCACGAAAGATAACCATTACTGGAATATCTTCACGAAACCGAGGAAAGCATGCAGTCATTGGCTGTCCAAATCCATTAAACTTGGTATTCATGCGAATTTCAAGCTTCTTGGGAGGCATTGTAAATGACTCGTGAAGTGACTTGAGCTCAACTGTATGAGTATACTTTGCTGCTGTCTTCTTAGAAGCAAATACCATGATTCGGTTATCTGCTACTTTCTCCTGGCACAGAATTGTACGCTCTGAACCATGAATAATGAAATATCCAAACGGATCATTTGGGCACTCACCAAGTTGTTCATAAGACATTGGATAGTCTTTCATGATGCATAATGATGATCCGAGCATGACTGGGATCTTTCCAAGGGAAATTCCCTCAAATACACGGTATTGCTCTGAAATTACGTCTAGCTTCTCCCCAGAATACATGCGAGTCACAAACCTGACATCTGCAAACATTTGAGCTGCATAGGTAAAGTTGCGTAAACGAGCTTCTTGGGGGAACATAGGCTTGACACGACCAGTTGCCTCGTGAATACGAGGTTTGATATACGTGATATTTTCAAATGATAGACGAAACTCGTACTTATACTTTTTTGTTACCTCATCTTGCTCATGCCACACCACAATTGGTGCAGTTGATGATACAATCAGAGGAAGCTTGTTACGAATGAAATCTTCATATGATTCAATTTGGTGCTCTACTAGTTTCTGAGGTCCCTGGTTCACAAAGAACGAACGAATTGCTTCCCAGTCCATAGTGTTTAACAGCAGTTCTACGTAAATCATTCTCTATCCATTTTTAACAAAGGAATGGAGAAGAAAATCACCATTCAGAAAATGGGAGATGAGCCCAAGCCTGCACTAGCTGGAGGGCGCAAAACTGTTAAGACGTTTCCCAGAGGTATTATGAAGAAGTCCAAATTTACTCTTAAGGGTGTATCCGACCCTGCTAAATCGCCATCACTAAAGAAAGGTATGAAGAAGCATACGTTACGTTTATTGACTGAAAAGGGAATGAAGAAACATCGTAAGACTTTAAAGCGTCGAATTTCAAGCATGTCAGACTCGAAAGTTCAAGAGGTTGTTCGTAATAAAGGTCTTGTTCTAAACCCCAAAACTCCTCCTGGAATTTCTAGGCAGATTTTAGACAACGCAGTATCCGCTGGATTTGTTTCGGTATAATTTTATAATGACTAAACTTTGGGGACCATTAGGATGGATGACTTTGCATTCTGTCAGCTTAATATATCCAGAAGAGCCAACACAAGCAGAGAAAATGATAGCAAGTAGATTTCTGGATTTATTTGCTGATACAATTTCATGTAATGCTTGCAAGGTTCATTTCAAGACTATAATGACAATTTATAAGCATCTGCACCCTAATTTTTTAAACTCTCGGCAGAATTTTGCGATCTTTGTTTTCAGAGCGCACAACACTGTAAATAAACGTCTTGATAAACCTATACCTTCTACAGTTGCAGCATGTTTAGCAACTCTCAAACAAGCAACTTCCCAAACTTCTCTTGCTCAATTTCGAACATCATATATAAATTATTTGTATCGTAACTGGAGGGGTGATTTTTCAGGAGAAGGTATGATGATTGTAACAGCTGTAAAAGAATTAGACAAGATAAACAGAGAGTATTGGTCTCCACGCGAAATACCAATTCCAGAATTAAGTGAAGATGATGTTGTAACCCCCATAGAAAAGAATGGTAGCAGAATATCACCATCTGGAATTCTCAGTTCTGTTAAGGTTGGGTTTGCAGGAGGAAAACTGAGGTTAACGAGGCGTTAGGAATCCAAGGAATGCTTATTCTAGGCTTCATTTCCCAATCAAACTTTTTCATCCAGGGTTCTCTAGTCTCTTCGTAATGTTCATCTGCATATATAACTTTGCGTCTAGCCAGGTGCAAAGACTTAGAAGGCAATATAACCTGAAGTTGATTATAGACTTTATAAGATAGTTTTGATATCATAATGTCTGTTTCATAAAACTGTACGATGTCTTGAAGCAAAGGAGCTTCTGCATAAGGATAGACCCAATCCCAATTACAGACTTCGTTGGTCTTAAAATAGTATATTGTCCAGTGAAAAGTTTTCCAGAATGCATCTACTACTGGCTCCATATTTGTGACTCCGTCTAAAATATGAAGACCATACTTTATTGAAATACAATTTGCAGATCTTCCTACTATAGCCCGTTCAAATGGCTTCTTACGCAACTTAACAAGCTCCTTTAACACACATATTTCTTTGCTTGCTGAATAATCTAAAAAGATTGCACGACCAGCCTCTGTCGTCAAATCAGGTTTTCCAGATTTGGTATAATACTCTAATGCACGACCATACCCATCCTCACGCAAAGAAAATATCCCTAAACAAGGCATAAAATCATTACCAAAACATAGTACAGACAGTACAAGATATTGCTCAATATCCATAGGAAGTTGTATAACTAACTGTTGAATGTCAAGCAAAGAAAACTCAGCTTCTTTTAGTGTTGGATCATTAAACTCCCCAGACTCTCTCAGCAACATCATTTGTGGAGCTAAATGATTATTGAATAGCGACAGCAAAATCAAGTCAGCATCCAAGCCATAAATGCATATTGATTCACGCTGATCTTCTGGGAGTTTCTTGATGTCCTGAAATAATTTGTGCTCTCCTTCTCCTGGCACTTGTGTAGGAGATAACTCTATTTCTGGAAATCTTTCTCTAATTGCTTGTTCTAAAGAACGCATATAAGGAGTATCAGGTGAAATCTGATTTTTATCAAATGCTTCTGGTTCCTTAATTCTGAACCGTCTATATCTTTGCTGAACAATCTTACCATATGGAACCAAACCATCAAATGCAATAAATACTTTCTTTGCCCGACAAACACCCAATATATGCTCTAATGCATCAAGAACACTTTTTATAGGGTCCGATCCAAGATAACGATGTATTAAGCAATTAAAATCAATTCCAAGCACATCAACTTTAATTGGATCACGAACTGTCCGTGTAATTCCAGCATGGTTACGTATCAAACTAGCAAAATAAAAAGGAATACCCATTAATATGTTATGTTTTACTTATGAAAACTCTTGGTAACAAATAAATGTGGTATTATCTTCTTGCGTTTGTGGTTATTGCTGCTGCTGTTTATTATTTTTATCCTCGATTTACACCAAAAGCTACTGGTTGCTCATCATGTCCAGGCAAATCTACCCACTAATATAAATGTTTAACTTTCTTTTAAAAGCATGGAAATGGTTATATTCTGTCTGTCGTGATATTTACTACTTGATTTACGAGCTAGTCCACGATGGCTATGCAGGTGGTAAAAGAAAGCTTAGCAGAAGATAAATGCCAGAAACGTGCGGAGGTCGTAGATATACCAAGAAGTATCTGAGACTACATGGCATTGGTGAACTTAAGAAAGGTGAACTTCATGGTTATCATGCTAAAAATAGCAAAACATCTCGTCGTAAGTCTTTGCGCAAAACTGTCAAATCAGTCGGACCTCTTTCTACGTTCAGAAAGTTAAATGCACTTGCAGTATACACTAAGAATTCTGCTCCTTCAAAGTCGAAGACAATCAAGACTGATCGCAACTGGGTAAAGAAAACCTTTATGAAGTAATAAATGTTCAATATTGTTCCAGCTCTTCTTGTTACAGCAGTATATGTTGGATTTCGCGTTTATGGAACTCGTGATAGACGTTTAAGTCCGAGCCTAATGAAAGAGGCAGCTGTCTTTGCGTTATGCACGCATGTTGTGATGTATTTATACCGTAGATTTTGGCTGCGTGAAGGAATGCAAAGCACATTTGGAGAGACATGCCCAAATGGTTCGGTCAAGGTCACTGACCCAGTCAACCCCAAGCAGACAACTTGTGTTCCTAACCCCGAGGGTAGAGCGACATATAAACCTGCATTAGGTGAAACACAGATTCCTATGGGTCCAAAGTAATTTCGTTCGTTTAAAACAAAATGTATATGTATTTTCTGTTGACTGCCTTGACGTTTTATGTGGTCGCCTTCATGGTTCCTGTGCCTTCTCTGGGCCCTGTTCCTTCTCCTGTCGTGAAGGCGCTTCTATTCGCTGTGGTTCATATTGCCCTACATAAGATGATGAAGCGTCGCAAGTAAATATCCTTGAGATTAAACAAATGTGGAAGTGGGCACTATTTAATGCAGCACTTTTCTATGTTGTGTCATATCTTGGAACAAAGAATCATGTAAGTGCGCTTGCTCTAGCTGTAATTTTTGCAGCTATTCATCACTTTCTTGGAAAACAATTGATAGAAGGATTTGACTATATGCCAGACAGCCGCAAGACAACTTGCGCTAAAGGATCTGTCCCTGCAGGAAACGGTCTGGATTGCAAACTTCCTACTGACCGATATGGCCTCTAAAAATGGATTTTTACATAACTACACAAGGAAGATTACTTATCACACAGAGGTCGTATACACGCTCTCCGTATGGTTAACCTGAACACTCGCAGTATCCCACCGTGGTTTCGTCGCCAGATCTTGCGAGAGCAAAATGGTCGATGTGCAAACCCAACGTGCTTGAAAAGGCACGACTTAGACTGGAACGAGTGTGAGACAAATCATATTATCCCTTGGCACAAGGGTGGCCGCACAATTCGCTTCAACCTAGAAGTCTTGTGCATCACCTGCCACAAAAACCATACACGCGCAGACGCAAAGAAACGCAAGAAGAAGGTAACCCAGAAGCTTGAACCTATCAGTTATGCGAAGGTTTACACTAACCGCCGTGGCAAGGAATAAAGACATCTGTCAAAACGAATTTTTACTTTGAGACATACTATAACCTAAAAAATGAGCTACAACCACTGCATCTGGCCTTCGCCTCGCGCAAAGATTGTAGCCCAGAAACTGGGGCTAGATTATACGTTTGAACCAACACAAACATGGTATGGTGCAATGGTCAAAACAAAGATCAAGCGCCTTACACATGCCCAGGCTCTTGAGCTACTTCGAACGCGTGCTGGAAAAGCATCTGTCGAGGAGTTTCTAGCTATGTCTAGACAAGACGCTTGGTTTGCTCTTGGGTGCTATACAAGCAGTGTGTGGAACGGCGCAAATGCCGTTTACGATCCGCTGTATGGACCAAACCCCAAGTATAAGCCTCGGCATTATTACTAAATACGGACTTTCACAGTCCAACTTTTTTCTTAAAAACGTATTATAAAAATACAAGATATTGGTCTTTATTTTCAGCAGGAATGGTCTTGTCTTACGCAGAGATTGCCGAAGGCGAGATATACTTCCTCAGGGGAGTAAAGGTCCGGGTTATAAACAAGCACAGCGCCATCATTGGCGTGCTCGCCGACGAGAAGTCCGAGCCAAGATACATCTACTGTGTGGTGGATGACCCAGATCCGATAGAGTCACGCACCTCATGCCCATGGGATGGGAATGCGCTGACTCTTGTCCCCCAAAGCTAAACGGACTTTCACAGTCCAACCTTTTTTATGCAAATGGACCCACGATCACCTCGAGCAAAACAAATTGCCATTCAAAACATTCAACAGATTGAAAAGCTGATTGAACTAATTAAGAAACAGATTCCCAAACCTCCAGAAAAACCTGTAGAAGAGAATGATTTTTATCGAGTTAAAGAAGTGGATTAAATGTAAGAGTTATTATATTAGAAATGCATTGGGTATATGTTCTGGAAAGCGACGAAGGAGATATTTATGTTGGTGAAACAACCAGATTATTCCGACGGTTTAATGAGCATCAAACTGGCAGAGGAGGCTCAAACACTTCTCGGATGAATATACAGAAGTTAAAAGGACTTTATAATGTTGGAAACAATATTAGTTTTTTACACTATAAAGATGAACTAATTGAAGGTAAATATAATTGGAAATGTTCACATTATTGGGGGTCAGAAGAAGATAAAGAAAATGCTTGTCGTATCGAGAATGCTATAACAAAGCAATACATCTGTAGATTAGAAGATGCCGATAAACGATTTAGTATTCGAGGGGGTACGCTAACGACAGACCATCGTGTTGAAAATTTCATTTTTTCAGACGAGTATAAGAATTATGTAGCAGAACGCCCTCTATGCTATTGTGGTTCTCCTGCTGAAGTTAATCTGACCAAAGATAAGACTAAAATATACTTTAACTGCCCTATTTCAAAACCATCAAACTGGAACAATTTTTATGGTGAAATTGAAGTTCCAGATAGTTGTAGTTTTTTCCAGGAGTTCAAATCGTATTCTACTGCAAAGGAGAAACACGAACAACTCAGAAAAAGACAATACGAATTATGGGTTTCTAAACTTCCAGAGTATGACGGAGATAAATGTATTAAATGTCAGAGGTCCGATTATACTCCGATATGGTCTGCTGGAAGAAACTATTTATGTTGCGAAGAATGCTTTCAAACACACTATGAAACTCTAAAAGGAGAATATCTTAATAAACCAAGAGATTTGAGTCATATTTTTAGCCCAGTCTAAAAACGGAATTTTACTGAAAAACTATAGTTATATCAACAACATGGACCTTTACATTCAAGGCTTAGTCAGCTCTGTCGTGAGTGCTAGTATTTATGGCACTCACGACTTTACGGATGACCTTGTCACCAAGTTTGTAGAGTCAAAGTATGAAGACCCAGTCTCCGAACTGAAGAGATATGCCTTCATTATACGCAGCCAACAGCTGCGAAAGGCACGAGATGACTATCGTCTGCACAAAGACAAGGACCGTCTTGCAAAAGACTTCGTTGCTGCATATGAAGTTCACTCTCTGGTCGGAAAGGAGTTCAAGTAAAACGGATTTCGGTCCAATTTTTTAAGTTTTTAGCAAAAATGTCTACTGCTCTTTCTAACTTTGATTTGAAAAAGATAAGGGCAGGACAAAGTCCCGCAGGTATTGGAGCAATACTTGCATACAATGAAATCACAAAAGAAGTTTTGCCACCAATTGTTCGAGAACTGGAAGAGAAGATAGCAAAACTTCAGAAGACAGTAGAAGAACTGCAAAAAATAATACTGGAAACTAAACACTAACAATATATTCCCAACGCAAATATTCACAGATTTGTTTCCAGATTTGATCGTGACTAATCAGCCTATCTCTGGACTTCAATAAAGGAAAATACACTTTGTACTCATCCAATTCAAGCAACTCAAAAAACTTGTATAAGATATACGAATAGGATAAGAAATTAGTTCGGTCATTCGGGCAATACAGGAGAAAAGGGGCCTGAATATCTTGGAACATCGCTCTGATTTTTTCCTCGATTTCAGGTGTAATAGTGGGTGGGGGATTTCCGTTGAGTCTTGATACGATATGAGCTGCATGTTCATAATACTTTGATCTATTTAGCTTCTTTAAAATCTCTCGAATATCTTTCTCACAAAGTTCAGCAACATTTTGTATGCGTCGTTTTTTGATTTCACATACAACTTCATTCATTACCTCATCTGGTATAATCGTGCTTTCCTTTGCTTGAAATTGATTTAAGATTTCGTTTAGATGATTAATCTTCTTATATGCATAGTTATTGCGTTCTTTAGGAGGATCCCTAAAAGATGGAAAATCAGAAACAACCATCATATATTCTTCTGATCCACACATAGGACATGCCAGGATACCTTCTGCAGCAACTTCTTCACGAGCAACATTACACCTATTGCAATGTTCGGTATCAGTATTAACATCATTAGATTCAGTTCCAGTGCCTAACTTCATTCTGGAAATATACTCATCAAACATCTGCTTGCGTGATGGTCCTGTCTCAATAGGAGCTGTAGGAGCCAAATACTTCATAAAAGTATTGTTATCGACATGCTTAGCAGTAATTATAGAACTGGATTCAGACTGACCATAATATTGCAGCATCAAATCTGCATTCTTTAAGAAATATGAATCTAATTGGTTTTTTTCTTTTAGTTCAGATTGAAGTGTTCGTAACTTATCATGCTTTGTAGCTAACTTAAAAACATCTGCTGTTTCTAACTGACTTATTTCAGTTTCTAAGTCTCTAATTTGATCAACTAAAGATGTCTGATTAGCCTGGGATTCACGCAAAGAATGGATAACTGTTTGATGAACAGAATCCAATGTTCCACCCAAAGATTCTTGCTTTGTCTCCCTACCCTTTTTTATACGAAACATACTATCTGACATTTGATATTCTACTTGCATGCTATTAAAATAGCTAAAAGTCCTATGCCGATCAATATAGGATAAGCTGATCCTGACATGTCTTGAAACCCTTCTTTAGTTTTAATACACTTTGAGATATCATCTACCTTGCAAGCAGAAGTTGCAAAATCAGGAGTTAAGCCCTTGTTCATAAATCTGGATTCCTCTCCACCACTTGTGGGACAGGTATAACACTCACATGCAGGAGTTGAATCAGCAGCTAAAGAACTAAATAGATGAACAGGATTCAAGCCTTCAACATCTTCAAGCATGCCTGGTAATAAACCATCAAAATTTGATGCGACGCTACCCAAGTCTTTTTTCATTGCTTCTGGGAGAACTCCAGCACCACTTGAGACGTTGTTAATGTAACTGTATCTTGGTTGCGTAGACTTATCAGATGCAGTACATGATCCACCAGTATTTACAAAATATTGATTACCTAACGCAGGACCTGAAATCATGTATTTCACATACTGAAAGATTGCCCCAGTATTTGTGCCAAGCTGACTAATTGTTCCTCTTGAACCAACGCCCAATGCTGCTGGACCCTTGATATTTTCGGCATAACTATAGCTCGGCCCCATGATAGAATCGCCTACAGCTGACGGTCCTGAAGCGACTTGGTCCCATATAGGATTTTGATCAGTGCTTGCCATCTTTAATTAAAGCATTGAAAACCTGCTGCCGAAAAGAAGTATTTGTCATCATGCACGGTCGCTGTTTAAGTACTGACATCTCGGTCTTTGCAAACGGAAACTTAAATACATCACAAACATACATCAGAGATAAGAATGCACTTCGATTAATCCCACACTGGCAGTGAACAAAAATTTGTTTTGATGATAGGTCTTGTTGAAACGTTTTCAGTTTCGCCTTAAATTCGGGATACCATTTCATAATGTTAGCGTATAAAGAATCTTCAGCATTTACACAGTAATAGTTGTTAGGGTATTTTTCTTTGAACCAGGAAGGAGAATCAGATTCTCTGGCACAATTGATCACATGAGTAATTTCATATTTTTTAACAAACGCAGGGGTTAACATCTGACCAGCTCCAACCAAAATATGTGGATGAAACAGAGCTGGAGGATCGACAAGATATCCTCTTGAACTGTAATTTAGGGATCGTCTTATTTCAGGATCCATTACTTTAAAACGGAAATACTTTATTTCAGTTAAATATGAGGTAAAATGCAAGATACTGGAAAGAACAGAAATACTAAAGACCAATTCTACACCAAGTCTGCAGTATCAAAGTTGTGTATTGATACTATTGTTTCAGATATACCAGATGCGTATAAGTTTAAGTGGGTTGAGCCTTCAGCAGGCAATGGGTCATTTCTTAACAATGTTCCATCTGGGTTTGATAAGCAGGGCATTGATATAGATCCTAAATCAAAAGATATTACACAAGCTGATTTCATGGAATGGCAATACGATTCGGATAAGCCATGCATACTATTTGGTAATCCTCCTTTTGGTCGCCAATCTTCACTTGCAAAACAGTTTATTAAACGTGGATGTGAATTTGCAGATGTTATAGCATTTATATTGCCACGTTCATTTCTAAAACCAAGCATGACAATTGCTTTCGACATTATGTTTCACTGTAAAACAACCATTGAACTCGATAAGGATTCCTTCGAATTAAATGGTATTGCATATGATGTCCCATGTGTTTTCCAGATTTGGGTTAAGCAAGATAGTCCCAGGATTCTAGAATCAAAGGTAAATCCTGTAGGGTTCAAATATGTCAAAGGTAACTATGACATAGCATTTAGACGAGTTGGAGGATTAGCAGGCAAGTGTTATTTACCAGGACAACTGAACCCACAATGCTATTACTTTTGGAAATTAGATTCTGAGTTTGTTCCGTTCATTTCAGAGATCATTGAAAAAATGAACGAACATGTTTTCCCAAGCAATACAGTTGGTCCTCGTAGCCTATCCAAATCAGAAGCTAACAAAGTCATGAATCAGATACTAAAGAACTTGTCATGATCAGCAAATGGAATGCTTCCGTTTGGATATAGATCAAGCATATCGGTTCCACTAACAAACCTAATTTTTATATTTGGGAAAGCAACATTACTAACAATGATATAAATCAGCTTTGCAGCCTTTTCAGCAAAGATGGTTTGGTCGAATGTTCTTCCCACCCCCTTCATACTAGATGGTCTGAAGCTACATCCATTTGCTGTAAATGTTTTTTGCTCGTATTTGATATCTGAATTTTTAGGATCAACTATATCATGATCCTTGCATCCTGGAACATAAGTTAGACCAAAATCTTGAGCTAACAGATGTTCTGCAAAATGTGAAAATATACGTCCGTCCTTGAAAAGTTGTTCTACGACTTCACGAGGAAGGATGTCGAATGAATAATTGCTGATTCTTCTGTCGTAGGTTTTATTAAGCTCCATTTGTTTGCTTTAATAAATCTGGATTTGTTATGATTCATTTTTACACTAAGCTATGAAACACTGTATTAATTACATATGCAATTACCATAGATGCTGCACCAAGAACAGCTGCTCCAGTGTAAGAAACTACACCACCATCCTTATATGCGTGGGGAACATAACGAAGAGCCATCTCTCGAGTGGTTGCAAGAGACATGATGGCTGCTGCTAGAAAGAATGCTAGGTAACCTAAAAAGCCGCGCACAGATCCGCGAAGAATTGAAAACTGACGGGAGTAATCTGGAGCATTGGGTTTTTGAGGGGTCGTATTTAACGGAGTGCTAAAAGGGTCACCACCACCAGTCACCATTGGTTGGAATGCAGGAGATTGAACGGGCTGCCCACCAAGAAGTTCGGAAAGATCAGTCGAGTCCATGTTTATTTAGAGGAAGTGATTTCACACGAAGCATCCTCCACGCGATATTTATAACATTTACCATCGGCTTTAACTTCTTTGTCCTCGAACTTATCTGGTGAAAGAGCTAATAGGCGTTCGCTCTTAATGGGATGATGAAGCAACATAACTACGAGGCCAAAGCCGATAATAAAGGCAAATAAGCCAACTGTTTCTTTGCGTTTTAGAAGTTTATCGATCATTTACAAGTACATTTAGAGAAACAGCCGATGAAGAACAAGGAACAGGTTCTGCTTTGATCTTGACACAGCCACTCTTAGTTGTAAAAGATCCTGAATCGCCTGGTGTAGGAATAGCAGGAACTTGACGTGTAGGAGGTTTAAAAATTGATACAACAAAGAATCCAGTTAGTATACCTGCAAACAAACAAGGGATAAAGTCCATTATATTATAGTTAAGGGTTTCCTCCATCTACTATTCTCCCACTGCTCATTACTGAGCCTCCATCTATAATAGGTCCAGAAAATGAAGGAGTTCCTCCATCATAACCAGTAATGCGCTGCACAGTTTTAAAAGGAGCTCTTGGTGCAGAACCAATATAATCGCAAAGACATGGTTCAACATACTCTAACTGTGTAAAATCTACAGGACCACAACCAGCTGCTCCACGATACAGAGTTGAAGTGAATAAACGGTGATTTGTGTCTTGGACTTTAAAAGTGCGTGCTAAGTTCTCAGCTTTAAGTTTAGAAATGTAGGCAGCAGCTGTCCTCATTTCTTAAGCTTTCTTGTTTGTTTTACTACGGGAGTTGGTTCTTGCTTTAACTCCTCAAAACGTTGCCGCGCTTCCTCTATTGACAATCCCCGATATACCACCTCTAATTTCAGTTTGAGGAATTTGGCCATAGTCGGTTCCTGGGACGTTTCGGACTGCATTTAACCATGGTTGGGGTTTAAATTCTATGCTTTCTTTCTTCTGCTGAATCCCGTGATTTGAGTATAAAAACATTATAAATAGACCAACAACTACAACCAAAACCACAATATTAAAGATCATAGAATACCAAGAGTCTCTGATCTGCCCAGACTTTATTAAGTTACCTTCTACTCGGGAGTAAGTATCTTCTACTAAATGAAACATCTCTTATTATATACAACAAGTTAGCATGGCAACTTTGACTGCACTATCATTATTAATCGGAAGCGCTGCCCTAGCTGGTGCCGCTACTCTAGCAAAAAACATGGAAAATGCTCCACCAGAACCTGAGCCTAATCTACCTCAAGTGCCTTATGTTCCTCCTACGCCTAATCTGCCTCCTCAAGTGCCGTATGTTCCTCCTGCCCCAAACCCAGATGGATACAGACATCCGATGGGTGATGAAGGTAGTCAGTATCCTCAAGGTATGTCAGCTGCGTGGATGAAGCGTGACAATGAAGCCGCTGCCGCTGCCGCTGCAGTTCCAGAACAACCAAGCGAAAATACAGCAACCGCACCAACACTTCCAGAACAACCAGGCGATGATATGGCTGGTGGTGCAATTGGTCGTCCACCTTGGGGTAAAATTTCCAGCAATGTTGTTGCTCCTGAAGTGCCTGGTGCAACTGTTTCAAGTGTGCTTGGCATCAAAGAAAACCCAGCT